>artificially_reared_2__coassemble_7156_pt1 | contig 2858 bp, 1 predicted proteins | sample artificially_reared_2__metabat2_low_PE_008 | metagenome-assembled genome bin artificially_reared_2 | reverse complement strand
CATGCCGCAAAGTCCCTTGATGCCCGTTCCCCGGATCAGGTGCAGAAGTAATGTTTCGGCATTGTCGTCCTGATGATGGGCCACAATGATTCCTGCAGCACCACGTTCCGACAATAAAGTCCGGAACCAGCCATAACGCAAATCTCGGGCAGCCATTTCTATGCTGACATGTTCTTTGGCGGAATAGTCGATCGTCTGGAAATGACGTACATGCAATGGGATTCCTCGCTGTGAACAAAAATCACGCACAAAAGCTTCATCGCGTTCCGACTCGGCCCCCCTAAGTTCAAAATTACAATGTACGGCTTCAAAACGATAACCAAGTTCCGTAAGACAGCAAGCCAGGGCCACCGAATCTGCTCCTCCACTCAGACCTAACAGGTACAACCGGTCTGGCGTCAACAGCCGGTGGACCCGGATCGTCCGTTCCACCTGCTGTAAAAAATGATCTTTTTCGTTCATGCCGCAAAGATAGAAAACATTTTGCGATAAAAACAGATTATCCTAACTTTGCCAATAAAAAATCCGCCTATGCTACAAGAACTCATCGTCGGCCTGATTATGCTGGTCATCATTTTCCTGATTGCACGGAAAGTTTATCAAGGACTGAGATACCCGGAACGAAGAAACCCATGCGCCCACTGTTCCGCATCCTGCAGTCTGCGGCAAAACAAACCGTCCGGAAAATACGACCTCAAGAAAAAATGTAATAAGAAGCGAGAAAATAAGACAGAACACTTGTAAGTTCGGAAATTTATTGTACCTTTGCAAGCGCAAACAAGAAATGGTGCCCTGACCGAGTGGCTAGGTAGCGGTCTGCAAAACCGTCCACAGCAGTTCGAATCTGCTGGGCACCTCAACAAAAAAGTGTTCTGGTGCCCTGACCGAGTGGCTAGGTAGCGGTCTGCAAAACCGTCCACAGCAGTTCGAATCTGCTGGGCACCTCAAGAAGAAAAGAGAAAGGAATGAATCTTACCGGATTCATTCCTTTCTCTTTTTCTGACCTGATCTCATCAGGCAGGGCCCGCTTAACTTCGGGTCACCTGCTTCACCCCTTTAACCGTCTTCAATTTCTTGATCAGCAAATCCAGCTTGGCCGTATCGTCGATCATAACCGTCAGATTTCCGGCAAAAAGCCCGTCATGGGAATCAATACTGATGTTTCTTAAAGAAATCTTTTCTTCCTTGCTGATAATCGACGTAATGTTGTTGACAATACCCAGATCGTCATTACCGATCACTTTCAACCGAATTGAATACTGACTTCCGCGCTTACCGGCCCATCTGGCCTTGACAATGCGATAACCGAAGCGTTTGCGCATTTCCTCTGCGTTCGGACAGTCGCAACGATGAATCTTGATTCCTCCATTCACCGTTACAAAGCCAAACACATCATCGCCATAAATCGGCTGACAGCACTTGGCTAACGTAAAATCCAGTCCTTTCAGATTCTGATCAATAACAAGCACGTCATCATGTGTGCGGGCTTTTGTTTCAGAATCCGGAGTCATGTTATAATTTTCAGCGCTGGGTGCCGGGACATGTTCCATCTGGCCGTTGGTGTACTTCAACATTTCCAGATACATGTCGATAACCTTATTGACATCCAGAGTCTCATCGGCTATACTTTTATAAAAGTCTGTCACAACCTTGAAGCCTAACTTTTTAATTACGTGCATCAACGTCGGCTCGTCATATTCAATCTTTCTGTTTTTAAACTTGCGCTCCAGAAGCTCCTTGGCAAAAGCTCCCTGACGTGCCTGCATTTCCTTAAGGGCCAGACGAATTTTAGACTTTGCCTTGCTGGTAAGCACAAACTTCAGCCAGTCCTGCTTCGGCGTCTGATTGGCCGATGTCAGGATTTCCACCTGGTCGCCACTCGTTAATTGCTGCCTGACCTGAACATTCTTGCCATTAATACGGGCACCGATGCAATGATCGCCCACGTTCGTATGAATGGCATAAGCAAAGTCAAGCACCGTGGCTCCCTTGGGCAGTTTAAAGAGATCTCCTTTCGGAGTGAACACAAAGACCTCATCTTCATAAAGATCCATCTTAAACTGATCCATCAGTTTCAAGTCGTCATTGTTCTCCAATGCACTCCGTATACTGTTCAGCCACTCATCAACGCCAGCTTCTCCGCCTTTAATTCCCTTGTAACGCCAGTGGGCGGCCAGACCCCGTTCGGCGATCTCATCCATTCGTTCGGTTCGGATCTGTACCTCGACCCATTTATGTTCCGGACCGAGCACCGTTATGTGTAAACTTTCATATCCGTTGCTTTTCGGAATGGAAAGCCAGTCGCGCAAGCGCTTCGGATTAGGCTGATACATATCGGTGATGATCGAATAAACTTGCCAGCATTCCATTTTCTCCCGTTCCGGCTTAGAGTCCAGGATAATGCGTATGGCAAACAAATCATAGATCCCTTCTACACCACATTTCTGGCGCTTCATCTTCTGCCAGATCGAGTGAATGCTTTTCGTACGCCCTTTCATATGAAATTTCAACCCGGCAGCTTCCAGTTTTTCCTGAATCGGACGGATGAAACGGGCGATGTACTCGTCGCGGTCTTTTTTCGTTTCATTTAATTTCTCCTTAATTAAATAATAGGCATCATGCTCCAGATATTTCAGAGACAGATCTTCCAGTTCGCTCTTCAGCTTGTACAACCCGAGTTTGTGAGCTAACGGCGCATAAAGGTAGGCAGCTTCCTGAGCCACTTTGATCTGGGCTTCTTTCTGATCCGTATCCTTTATTTCGCGCATGATATACACCCGATTGGCAATCATGATCAAAATAACGCGCATATCCTCTGCAAAAGAAAGCAACAGGCTACGGAAATTTTCGCTCTCAAT
>artificially_reared_2__coassemble_3040_pt1 | contig 4916 bp, 4 predicted proteins | sample artificially_reared_2__metabat2_low_PE_008 | metagenome-assembled genome bin artificially_reared_2 | reverse complement strand
CGAACTCTACTACCAAATTACCGATGCCCAGGCGAAAACCGTGGCGGTGACTAACACAAGACTGGGTTTTGGTACTTGATAATCAATACATGATTGTTATAAAGACAAGTTTATGAACGAATGACGGTGAACGCATTTTAATAGTGGGCAACTCAAAAATGCAAGATATTACGGATGTTGTTTGTATTCTCCGCAACTTTTCATAGCCATATTTTTCTTCCCTATTTTTGAATTTCAAATTTAGGGAAATAAAAGAGTGAATAAATTGCGTATCTGATACTATCAAGTCGTGAGAGTGTTAAAAATGAGATCTGATTTGATGAAAAACCGAATTTTGTATCGTTGTTTGGAAACAAATCATTATCTTTGTACCATAATTCAAAACAAAATGGGCATCAACAAGCTAAAAGTGGTGTTGACAGAAGAAGCACAAGCCTTTTTGGATGCGCAGCCATTCAAAGCTCAGCAGAAGATATACTACAACATCTTCAAGGTTGAGGAAGGAGTGATGAAAGTTGACATCTTCAAGAAACTAGAGAATACTGAGATATGGGAGTTTCGAACTCTCTACAATGGTATATGCTACAGGCTTTTCTCCTTTTGGGATACTGAGGAAGAGACTTTGGTTATTGCCACACATGGCATAGTCAAGAAAACTCAGAAGACACCACTAAAGGAAATTACCAAAGCAGAAGAAATAAGAAAAGAGTACTTTAATAATAAAAATAAATAGCATTATGGCACAGATGAAATTGATACCAGCAGACAATATGAAAGATAAACTTTGGGGTAGAAGAGGAACACCAGAGCGTGAAGCAATGGAAACTAAACTCAAAGAAGATGTGAACGCCTATATTGTAGGCGAAGCCATACGCAAGGCTCGATTGGCACAAAACCTCACGCAAGAACAACTTGGTGAACGTATTGGTGTGCAGCGTGCTCAAATTTCAAAGTTGGAGAAAGGTACAAGTGTTATCACATTGCCAACAATGAGTCGTGTATTCCAAGCTTTGGGTATCGCAACAGCCACTCTTGATTTGGGTATTGCAGGCAAGATTGCGTTGTGGTAAGATAATTAATAAATAAAACCTGAAATATATATCATCATACCCTCTAAGAAAGATGAAATACAACAATATAGATTATCAAAGATGTGTACTTATATGCATGGTCGTGATGATACACATCGTGAATTTCAGTACACTATACCCTGACGTAAAAAACTTTATAAACTTCTTTTTCATGCAAGCGTTTTTGTTGATTACAGGCTATTTGGTAAACATCAGAAAAACGTATAAGGAATTTGCGTCTTACATCATGAAGATTCTCATTCCTTATATAATAATGGTTACCGGTTATGCTTTTGTATCAACATTACTACCAGTAAGAGATGGGGTAAACGAATTTACAATACCTATAATTCTTAATACGATATTTGTCACCTCTATTGGTCCATATTGGTTCTTGTACACAATGGCTATATGCGGGTAATATATTATTTGACATTCAATTTGGTTGGCAAATGGAGCATAATGGGCAAATTGTGCTTATTTGCCACATTTCTTATGTTAGTCTCACAATACACTCCAATTCTTAATTCTACGAATGCAGCTTTTTATTTCACTGGTGTCTGTTTGCGTCTGTCTGAAAAACGTCTTGATGAAATTATAAAACCATCGTTGTGGAGTATTCTGCCTTTCATAGCAATAGCAAGTTTCCCAAACTATAAGAATTGGAACTTTTTAGCGGTTACAATATTAGCATTGTCATTCCTTTCTTTCGTTCCGAAACTCATACAGAGTATCAATAACAAGAAGGTCTTGGGAATTATAGGATATATCGGAAGAAACACACTTCCTATATACCTTTTTCATCCAATATTCACAATGGGAGGCAAGTTAGCATTGCCACTATTCCATTTTGATAATTCTGGGGGGGTACATACGGTCTTCACTATTGCCGTTAGCATAATCGGAAGTATTGCTATTGCTGCAATCCTTGACAGATGTCACCTGTCTTATATTTTTGCGAGAAAAAGGTTCTTACGCTAATCATATCAACGATAAAATAAAACAGGTAGAATTTGAGAATGGACAATGATACAAGGTATATTTGCTATCATGTGCAATTTGGGTAGGATTATATAAGAGTGATGTTATTGTATTGATACCCAATTCTTGTTGCTTGGTGGTCACTTGAAATGTCCCAAAATGAGAATACAATATGATCGAAAGTTAAATACGTTAAATTTTAGCCATTTCGTATCTATATAGAATCCACACAGTCACTTTTCTACCGTTTAGAACGTATAATACTGATAATCAACTAACAATAGATATCATCTATGTACGTCGCTCACCGAAATCAACGTATCCTCCGGAAACAAATTTTATACTTCAGAAAATGGCATACTCTTCAATGCCGACAAATCAACCCTGATTCGTTATCCCTTAGGAAAAACCACGACAAGTTATGATCTGCCCAATAGCGTTACCACGATCGGGAAGAATGCCTTTGCTGAATGTACGGTACTTGAAGAAGTAAACTTTTCAGACACTTTAACTCATATCGAGGACTATGCATTCTATAACTGCCCGGCACTGAAAAATCCCGTATTCCCGGAAAGTCTTACCGACATCGGAATCTGTGCGTTTTCATTCTGTAACTCGATAACGAAAATCCATTTACCCCAAAACATCCACCATATCGGTCTATTGACCTTCTCTGGAAGCACCGCCCTGACAGATATAGAATTATCCGAAGATAATCCCTATTACAGTACAGAAGACGGCGTATTGTTCAACGCGGACAAATCAACCCTGCTCATTTTCCCTGGAGGAAAAACGAGTAAAAACTATGTAATGCCGGAAAATGTTACCACCATCGGAATTGGGGCGTTTGTGTATTGTCCTTTAGTAACAGAAATCACACTCCCTGAAGGGATCACAACCATCGGCGAGAATGCCTTCGATGAGTGCACGGCCCTGACAGAAATCACGCTGCCGGGCACCCTGACCACCTGGGGCAGATTTGTTTTCAGCAACTGCGCCGCCCTGCAACGCCTGACGCTGAACGAAGGAATCACTACCGTAAGCTACGGAGCCTTTTCCGACTGCATTGCCCTCACACGGATTGACTTTCCAAGCACCCTGAGCCGGGTGGAGAACACGGCGTTCAACGGCTGCATGGCCATCAAGGAAATAACCGTAAGAGCTACTACTCCACCCACACTCATACGCAACCCCTTTAACAACGTGTCTCAGGAAACCACGGTCTACGTGCCCGCCGAAGCCCTCGAAACCTACGCACAGGCCATCACCTGGAAAAATTTCAACCTGCAGCCGATCGATGCGGGCACAGCTGTCGAAACGACAACAACACCGGACGGATTACACATTGAAGCTGGGCGGATCCACAACCCGCAAGCCATCAGCCTGAACATCTTCGACCTGCAAGGACGCATCGTTTATCAAGGCGCACAGACAAACATCAACCTGCCCGAAGGCATCTATCTGGTACGTGGCAAAGGCGTAAGCAGGAAAGTGATGATTGCGGAATAAACAGCAGGGAGTGTCTGAAACACTCAATCCATGATCAAAACAAATACCTCTTCAAACAACCATAAGTCCTGTCAAAACTCCATAAAAGAGTAATGACAGGGCTTTTAATAAAAATACCCCTACTGACACAGACCTGAAGCAATTTGAATTCTTCAAAAAAACAGAATAGAAAAGAGCAAAAGAGAAATTGACATGAAAGCAAAAACTGCATCAGAAACCGAATAAAACGAATTGCCCGAGTAAAACAAGTCGTCGTCGCACACACGATAACGGCACTGTTGCTTGCCAGCCTGGCAGGCATGCAGCCGTATCGAAATCGAGGACGACGCGCTTTTCATCAACAACGTGAACCCCACCTACGTGGCGGCCGAAAACCAGATGCTGGAAGTGCACCGCGACTACATCGACATCCATGTGCTCCTCGAAGGCGAGGAAACCATCGGCTGGAAAGCACTGGAGGACCTGACCGACGAAAAGCAGGCTTACGACGCGGCCGGCGACTGTGCGCTCTATGCCGACCGTCCGGATAATTTCATCACGCTCCGCCCGGGACAGTTTCTGATCGTCTGGCCGGAAGATCCGCATGCACCGGTCATCGGAGCGGACAAAATCAGAAAACTCATCGGAAAAGTGAAGTTGTAAGAAATACACCGGAAAGAACCCAGAAAAAGGCAGCTATATGTCCGTCCGAACACATCGGGGAAGCATATAACTGCCTTTCTTGTTTTTTTTATCGCTGATCCATCGAAACAATCAGCTCACTGCCGGACGAATCGGACGTGACAGCGTGACAATTGTGACAAATGACAAATGCCGTTTTTTGTCACGCCCCAAAGCACCGGCAAGAACGACCAAACACAACGGAGCGCCGAAAAAGGACAACCAACCGCGCCGGTGCACCGGCGCAATCAGCCCCCCCTAAAGGAACGCGGCAATCAGCTGAATGAACAGGATAAGGAAGACCATGGCAATTGGATAGACCGTGGCATAGGCTACACCGGGGATGTTGCTGTCGACCATCGAATCGGCCGCAGCCAGACCCGGAGTGCTGGTCATGCCGCCCGTGATGGTGCCCAGCATGTCGAGCATCGAAATCTTGAACACGAAGATGCCTAATATGGCCGCTACGAGCATCGGCACCAGCGTAATGGCCGCTCCCACGCCAAACAGCACCCAACCGCTCTCCTGAAACGTGGCCACCAGATTCTGGCCGGCCGACGTACCCACCTCGGCCAAAAACAACAACAGACCGAACTGGCGCGCAACAACATCCGCCTGACCCGTGCCGACAACCTGCCCAATCTGTCGCTCTATGCCTCGAACACGCTGGCACGCCCCGTGTCGCGCACCCTGGCC
>artificially_reared_2__coassemble_2743_pt1 | contig 5291 bp, 4 predicted proteins | sample artificially_reared_2__metabat2_low_PE_008 | metagenome-assembled genome bin artificially_reared_2 | reverse complement strand
TGGTTTTACGTATTCAGGCCATCCATTGACAATTTACGTAAATGAATGGAATGAAATAACGCACATCGGATATAAGCTGTTTCCGACAGGCATTCGCAAAAGCAGTCCTTCTCCCGTTTACGACTTTCTGGAAAGATACTTCCTTGAACTCGACTTGCTAAAAGACATCGACAAATCCATGCGGCTGGCACTTGACAAAGTACAACTAAATGCAAAGAATCCGGAAATCATCCACACACTTGACGGAACGGAGAAACTGCAAGTGGATATGCTCAGTTTGAAAAGGTATCAGGTATCATGGTCAAAAAACGATCGCAATATATTAACGATTACTTTTGATATGGACTATCAGCTTTTATCAGGATGTAATGCGATTGAAGCCGAAAAGAAATTGATACGCGAACTCCAACGCTATCGCCAGCAAGAGATATATGATCCAACCGGCGATCTGCCGGAAACAGATGTACCCAGCAACAACTTTTGGCAAGTAGACAAAGGAAGCTACATTTTGGACGAGATCCGCCATACATTGTATTACGAAAGAAAGGAAAAGAAAGAATGGAGCCTAGTTTGCGATATTTCTCATCCCATATGGAGCACGTTCAACCTGATGTTATCTACGAACATTGAGCACCAATGCAACCTTGATATGGTAATCGACCTGTACGGGTACCACCAGACAAAGTTGACCATACCTTTAAAAAAATGGATTGCTTTCTGCCTTGAGCAAGGATGCAAAGCATATGTAGGAATAAAGTCCCACCAAGATAAAAAGATAACCGGTACAGTATTTATGGTCAATGAAAAAATGGGGTATAACCACATGCTCACAATCGAATTGGACAAAGACATCATCACTCATCGTAAAGGGGATATTCATTCGCGTTTATATGCCTATATTCCTTTGCACAATGTATCGGACGATTATTTCCAGTTCTACACGAAAGTACCTAATGTTGACACTTTAAAATAACTATAAAATAATGAAATACGTATTTTGCGTTTTATGGTCATTATTGGTTACCTTTCCGTGCATTGCACAAACAAGCAATGCAGAAGCAAAGACTCAAATCAATAAAATAAAAAAAAGTTCTTCATACCTATATGGAGAAGCAACGTTGGCATCCACAGAAGATGCTATAAAATTGGCCAATGAAATATTAAGAGAAGAAATAGACGCTTGGATTCAAGAAAAGAAAAAACTCCGCGAATCCAATAATGTCGTAATTAAAAATATCAACGAAGTTTCCCAGCAGATGACGCTGCCCAGAGGAAACATGTATCGTGCCTTTGTCTACGTGAAAAAAAGCGACATCATTCCATCGGACAACGTAACGGTAATAGCTTCTGAAAATGCTCCAACCAACTCACACACCGAGATTAGTACTTCTGCCGATAAGACCGCTCCCAAAAGCGAATTGACTTCGGCTCAGGAAGCAGTTCTGAAAATCATTCTGCAACTGACCGAATTTAATCAGTTGAAAGATTGCCTGACCTCCTTAAAACGGGAAGGCAAAATAAGAGACTACGAAAAATATTCCTCTCTCGCACAACCAGCCAGTTACTACCTGATCGTTTACAACCGACAGGGAGCAATAGAAGCCGTTCTGGCGCCAGGAACAGATACCCGAACAAATCTGAAAACAAAAGGTGCCGACAGCATTGGCAATTATAAGGGAAGAGGTGCCATCGGATTTAAATTCTAATATTCAACTAATTATATTTATTTAGTACATGAAGAAAGTTTTAATACTATTCTATTTGTTTAGTTTAATTGGTAGCATCCAAGTAGGTGCTCAAACAGTTACGGTCACTCTTACTACAGACTCAAACTTTGACAATCCGGCGATAATTGAAAAATTGGAAAACAATTTGGGTAAAGTCCTGACCGAAATCAACCGTGCACAAGCAGACAACCGCCCATTAAACTTGGTAGATATGCCGCTGAACGAATTTGCAGCCAACTCATTGTCCATGCTTTGGGCAAACATCCATTTCTATTGCGATGATGAAGAAGTGGTAGAAAGATGCTGGCCGCTAACCAATGGCTACTTGCTCCGTCGCATTCCTCTCATCATCACACCCGAGGGAGAAGAGTTCGGAAGCGGCACTTATCAGGAAGCCATCGTAGAGTTTACTCCTACCGGTACTATCTCCGACTTTCGCTTTGCCTTGGATGCACAATTGGGCGAAAGTATGGAAAAAGGTGGTAACAGTGTAGTAGAAACAGAAAGACGCATGAAAATTCTCAGCTACTGCGAACGTTTCCGGACAGCCTACAACACGAAAGACATGAACTTCCTGAACCAGATTTTCAGCGATGACGCATTAATCATTACTGGAACAGTGGTGAAAACGAAACCGAACGAAATGGGAATCGGAGGAGAAAAGGTCTTGTACAAGAAACAAAACAAACAACAATACCTGGCCAACCTAAAACGGGCATTCCTACGCAACAAATGGATTGATGTCAAGTTCTTCCAAATCGGTGAAAAAGGAGAAACTGGCGGACCTGATGCTATTACACGTTCTACCGAAAATCCCAATATGTACGGAGTACGCCTACGTCAGGAATGGCGTTCGAGCAATTATAGTGACGAAGGTTACGTGTTTCTGCTATGGGACTTCACTGATGAAGAAGCACCGGTTATTCATGTACGCACCTGGCAACCGGAGTGGGTCGGTGGACAAAAACTCCCTGAGAATGACATTTTCTCCTTAAGTGATTTCGATTTATAACAATTAATTATGAAGAGAATGATAAAAAACAAACTATTACTGATTGCTTGGGGACTCCTTTTTCTTACTTTTCCCACAATTCAGGCTCAGAATGTATTCATGACCATCGATGAACAGACTGAGTTGCAACGGTACGTAAACCTTAATGGCAAGGCATCGGCCGTATTCGTTTCTTCCATAAACGACTTAGTCATCATATCCAATAAAAAGGGAGACAAGTTTACGCAAAAGCAAAACGGACAGATGTATGAATACGAAACGTTAATTGACATTGCCGACGGTGATAGGACCTTTAAAGTAATGCGAAAAAATACAGCATTAACCGCAGAAGTAAAGAAAATATTCACCAAAAAGAACCAACGCTATTATTTTCAGGTCGAAGTCGTTGAAAATCCCATCATCTTGAATGAGCAGGGCGGCCGGGCAGAGGCCTATCTGGTAAATGGCAAAGCATGCGTAGAGTTCACGACTTCTATCGAAAACTTAAAAGTAAAACATCCCAAAGGACTGCCTTGCACCATTCAACGTTCTAAATCGGAAGCCGGCGCCAATGTTATATCAGTTATTGTGGACATGATTGCTTTCGACAAACTCCGCAATGCGATGAACGAAGCAGCCGAGGAGTACAATCTACAAGATGCAAAAATCCAGGAAATGGGAGAAAAAGGAATCGAAATTCCGGATGCAGAATGGCAAAAACTGGACGAACTGCAGAAAAAAACAGATGCAGCCGATATCGCGTTTAATTCAGTTTCTTCACTCACAGTGTACACCGACAATTCCAATTATCTGACTGTATCCATCAGAGACTTGTCTGTGAAGCAGAAGCTGTTGTACGGAATTCTTCCGTTGCTCGAAAAAGTAGAAATCTACAACCGTAGCTATGATCAATATGTGGGTAGCGCACAACAGGCCGAAAAAAGCCGAAAATTCAATACTGCACAGGAATTTTACGAACAAGGAGCAAACGCCCCCGATGCAACTGAAAAAGAAAAGGCTGCATGCCGTGCTAAAGCCTTGGAAATGAAGGAATGTTCAGGTTATTGGAATATGGCCAACCAAGTTTTAAAGAAACTCAAAGAACTTCAAGAACAAGGAGGAAGAGCCGATTATGGAATGATTGAAGAATGCTATGAAGTAGCTATTGGCAATTACGAGTCTCTATATAAAATACGAAATGACGAAGAATTTCAAAGACGGGTTACTGTTCTGAGAAACGCGTTAGACAAATTAGGGTTAGTTATAGAAGGTAACGTTGTTAAAACCGATATGAAACAAGGACGGTTACTTGAAGAACCAGCTACAAATGTATCCATCTATGCATGTACAAGTGAATTTAACAAAGACATGAAGAAAGGTAGACACGGAATATATATTGGCAAAGTGGATGCTAAAGGGAATTTTCACGTACAAGTAGACAGACACGTTTATGCCGGCCTTCTATTTGTACCCGATGATGAGAAAAACAATACATGGGTTTCACTTCATGAACAAAAGCATCTAAAAACGAAAGTAAGAATAAAGGATTAATGATTGTTTAACTAAACACCTTAAAAAAATGAAACGTTTGATTAATTTAATGCTACTGGTTCTTGCAATAGCAATGGTTGCACCTGTCTCTATGCAGGCTCAAAAAAAGAAAGAGAGAAAAGCAAAGAAAGAGTTTGTTTGGGAAATGCCTGAGCTGACCAAAAACGAAGATTTCGACAAGTACCTCCTTACTTGTGATACGCTAAACAGCCGGATTCGTGCTTATTGTGACAGTATTGTCTTTTATGAGGTAAAAAAGATCCAAGAGGTAGATGACAACGGTAATGTCATCATGGACGAAAACGGAAAACCCAAAGAAATTTATGCCGTTGTAGATAATGAAAACCACATTCGGGGTTCCAAAGAAGCGATATTCCAGTATGCAGATATGATTCTGACTGGTACAAACATTATTTTAGACATGGCAAACATAACAGTTCTTACAGCCACTGCCACTACGGCTCTTCCTTCATTAGGTCTAAAAGCAATTTCTTACGGGAAGTACCTGAAAGCCGGACCCATTATGGTCAAAGACGGTGCTGTAGAAATCAAAGAAATCGTAAGTAAATGTCGAACACAGGCAAAAGCTATTCGTGCATACAAGAATAGTTTTACAGAGAGTGGTGAATTAATCGATCCTCAAGCAGATGTTTCCAATTTGGAAGGTGTTAATCTGAACGATGTACCTACCATTACAAAGCCCTCTGGAGAACTGGCTCAAGAACTTGAAAAAGCCAAACAGGAAAACGCCAGCGCACAAGAAGCAGACGAAGATGCCTTTGAGGACATTTCCTGAAACCTATATCGGCAATAGATACTGATCACAACCTATTATTAGACATATCTGTAAGCTGCTAACCCTGAATTATTCACAATAGATTCAGGATTAGCAGCTCATATAGAGTTCCAATAAACCGATAATTCAATCTCAATTGTACAACTTCAGTAAAGCCGTGCCTTGAAACTTCTTTATTTCTTAGGATAACGGCGCGCCCATCCTTCCTCGGAGAAATCCGGTTCTT
>artificially_reared_2__coassemble_2486_pt1 | contig 5686 bp, 4 predicted proteins | sample artificially_reared_2__metabat2_low_PE_008 | metagenome-assembled genome bin artificially_reared_2 | reverse complement strand
TTCTAAAATATCTTTTATTCTATAATTTCTGTCTAATCACGGCTCCGACTTTACTGTTAACCTGTTTTTCTGTCTTAAAGACTTCTTGACGGTTCGTTTCTTTACCCCTGCCCTGCCCGAAAGCAAGACAGGCTCTTGTACTACGTTTATCTGTCTATGTAAATCTTTCAAAGAACTCTTTCTTCTTCGCTGCCGAGATTCCCGTCCACCTCTGCTTGAGGGGCGCTTGTTTCTCGTTTGCGGTTGCAAAGGTAGACACTTTTCCCGAAACTACCAAATATACCGCAAACTTTTTTTGGCGAATAACTCTACAAAGTTAGACAAAAATATCCATTTAAACAAGCAATATGCTGTAAAACATAAAATTAAGAACTAACATAATTCTTTTATTTTTTTGAAGATTTTATTTCAATTATTGTTCTTCAGCCCCATCAACGCCCCATATTAGGCCCCAAATACCCTTATCGGCATTTAATAGAAGCATGCAATTTCCATTCATACCAATAAAAGAATCACGTCCAAGCTCAAAATCTCCTCACTTTTGCCAGTTCCAACATTATTGTTTCCACGGAACACCTCAAAAACAGTTATATACAACTAATAGTTTTAAAAAATTTGTCTTTTGAACAAAAAGACCTTACTTTTGCAATAAATAATATAATAATGAAAGATTTCATCAAATATTGTCTGGCCACTATTACCGGAATACTCATCGTTGCAGTTCTTTTTTTGTTTTTAGGGACTGCTACTTTAGCCGGCTTCATCTTAGCCAGCAGTAATCAACCGACCATTACGGACAATTCCATTCTCAAAATTCATCTGACCGGTATTTTAGAAGAACGTTATACGGAAGATCCCATAACAATGTTCATCGGCGACAATTATTCTTCGATAGGCCTGGAACAAATTCGCACGGCCATTGAAAATGCAAAAAACAACCCTAAAATAAAAGGTATTTATATTGAAAGCGGTTCGCTAAGCGTCAGCAGCCCGGCTATGGCAGAAGAAATCCGCCATGCCCTGCTCGACTTTAAATCAAGCGGAAAGTTCATTATCGCCTATGGAGACATGTACACCCAGACAGGCTATTACATTTGTTCCGCTGCCGATCAGATTATTTTAAACCCAAGCGGACAAATCACCTGGCAAGGTATGGCCTCGGAACCCATTTTCTACAAAGATCTCCTCAAAAAGATCGGAATCAACATGCAAGTGTTTAAGGTCGGCAACTATAAATCAGCCGTCGAACCGTTCACAAACACTCAAATGAGCGAAGCCAACAAGGAACAGATAAAAAGCTATTTAAATTCCATATGGGATCAAATGCTGACCGACATATCCAACAGTCGGGAAATCCCCAAAGATAAGCTGAATCAGTATGCCGATGATTTTCTGAGCTTCGCCCCGGCCAAGCAATTCATAACTTGCAATATGGCCGACACGCTCATGTATATTGATGAAGTGAAGCAATATTTGGCTGAGAGAGTGCAGATTTCTGATCCCGACCAACTGCGTATAGTTTCTGTAGCCGACCTGCAGAATCAACTTGAAACAACACCTCCGGCTAAAGGACATATTGCCATTTATTATGCGTATGGAGACATTGTTACCGGACAAGACGAATGGCAGCAACAAGTGATCAGTTCTGAAACGCTTTGCAAGGACTTAAACGAATTAGAAAACGACCCGACAGTAAAGGCCGTAGTGCTCCGCATCAACTCTGGCGGAGGAAGTGCTTACGCATCCGAACAGATCTGGCACGCCATTCGAAAGTTGAAAGAAAAGAAGCCTGTTGTCGTCTCCATGGGAGGTATGACAGCATCAGGAGGTTACTATATGGCATGTGCAGCCGACCATATTCTGACGGAAGCTACCACGCTGACCGGAAGTATCGGAATTTTCGGCATCATACCCGATGCCAGCAACCTGCTTCGGAACAAATTAGGGCTGAATTTTGATGTCGTCAAAACAAACGAAAGGGCAGACTTCGGTAGTATGTCACGACCTTTCAACCCCTCCGAACAACAAATCATGCAACACTATGTTGACCAGGGATACCTTCTGTTCCTGCAACGTGTAGCCGAAGGACGTGACACTACGGAACAAGCCATCCGCACCTTGGCCGAAGGACGCGTATGGACCGGACAGCAAGCCGTTGCAAACGGACTCGCAGATTCCTTAGGAGATCTGAAGGACGCAGTTCGAATAGCCGCCCAACTGTCGGGCGCTGAAGGCTGTCCAACCCGAAGTTACCCGATGCCGGAACCCTGGTATCAGCAACTGATCGAAAACAAAAAAACAGATTACATAAACAGTCGTCTAAGCGAACGATTAGGTACTTATTACCATAGTTTTTTGTTCTTACAGACCATCAACCGTCAGAATTATCTGCAAGCCCGCATACCGTATGAACCCAACATTCTCAACTAACACATGGAAGGCGATCTGATCAAAATAAACAAATGGCTCCTCCCCCTTTCCTGGCTATACGGACTGGGGGTCAAGATGCGCAACGCTCTGTTTGATGTCGGTATTCTCAAATCCAAAAGTTATAGAATCCCCGTCATCTCCGTCGGCAACATCACTGTTGGCGGAACCGGAAAAACACCCCACACGGAATACCTCATCGAACTGCTCCGGAAACAGCATCAGGTCGCGGTTCTCAGTCGAGGCTACAAACGCCGTACATCCGGATTTCTAATTGCCAAGCCAGACAGTCCTATGAAAGATCTTGGCGACGAACCCTACCAGATGAAGCAAAAATATCCCGAGATTCATATGGCCGTCGATAAAAACCGACGACATGGCATAGAAATGCTTTGCAATCCTGCAATTGCTTCACCGACGCCCGATGTCATTCTTTTGGACGACGCTTTCCAGCATCGATATGTCAAGCCGGGGATAAATATCCTGCTTGTCGACTATCATAGAATGATCAATGAAGATAAACTTCTGCCGGCCGGCCGGTTACGCGAACCGTTAAAAAGCAAAGACCGGGCCAACATTGTCATCGTCACCAAGTGTCCCTACGACATCAAGCCGATGGGATTCCGTGTCATCCGCAAGATGCTCCGGCTCTATCCATTTCAGGAACTTTTTTTTACCACCTTACACTACGACCAACTCTACTGCCCGTTTACCGGCGTAAAACGCCCTTTGCGCGGCATCGCCCCCGACGAACAGATTCTACTCCTGACCGGCATTGCATCTCCAGAACAGATGCAGATCGACCTGACCCGCTACACACACAACATTACCCCGATCGCATTCGGCGATCATCATTATTATAATGCAGACGATATCCGAATCATCAGTCATTCATTTCAACAAATGACGGGGAAAAAGATGATCATCACAACCGAAAAAGACTTCAGCCGTCTGTCTGCCGTCAAGGAATTGGACCGAGACATCAAACGCAATCTTTTCGTACTCCCGATCCGGATAGAATTCATGCAAAATCAAGGCAGCACTTTCAATGAAATCATCACAAACTATGTATACAAGCATTCAAGAAACCGCAAACTGGTTAAGAAATAAAATGCCCAACCATCCCCAAACGGCCATTATCCTGGGTTCCGGATTGGGAAAACTTGCCGAAGAAATTAAGTATCCGTTCCGTATCCCCTATCAAGAGATACCCAACTTTCCCACTTCTACCGTAGAGGGACACAACGGACAACTGATCTTTGGCAAGCTGGGCGACAAAGACATCATGGCCATGGAAGGCCGTTTCCATTACTACGAAGGCTATTCGCTCAAAGAAGTGACCTTCCCTGTACGGGTTATGAACGAACTGGGCATTAAAACCCTGTTCGTCAGCAACGCAGCAGGCGGAATAAACCCCGACTTTGAAATCGGCGATCTCATGATCATCACCGACCACATCAATGCCTTGCCCGAAAATCCGCTCCGCGGAAAAAACTATCCTGATGGTCCCCGGTTTTTAGACATGCACGAAGCTTATAGCCACACCCTGATCGAACAGGCTCTAAAAATAGCTGCCGAAAAGAACATACGCATACGGCAAGGAATTTATTTAGCCACACAAGGTCCTACCTATGAAACACCGGCCGAATATCACATGTTCCGCATTTGGGGAGCAGATGCCGTCGGCATGTCCACCGTACCCGAAGTCATCGTTGCCCGCCACTGCGGTATGGCTTGTTTTGGCATCAGCATCATTACCGATTTGGGAGTACCCGGAAAAATTGTTTCCGTCAGTCACGAAGAGGTTCAACGTGCCGCCGAAGCCGTACAACCCATCATGGCCGACCTGATGCGCGAAATGATCAACAGAGCTTAAAAAACAAACACAACATGCAAGAATCCAACAGAACTGAAATTGCTACCTTAGGTGAGTTCGGATTAATCAAACACCTCACCCAAAATATCGAACTGAAAAACGAATCATCAAAATACGGAGTCGGTGACGACTGCGCCGTGTTGCAATATCCGTCCGAAAAACAAGTTTTGGTCACCAGCGACCTGTTGATGGAGGGCATTCACTTCGACCTCACTTATGTCCCCCTAAAGCATTTAGGCTACAAAGCAGCCATGGTCAACTTGTCCGACATATATGCCATGAACGGCATGCCCAAACAAATGCTTGTCTCCATCGCTCTGAGCAAACGCTTCTGCATTGAAGACCTTGAGGACTTCTATGAAGGACTGCGCACCGCCTGCGAAGCCCATCATGTGGACCTTGTCGGGGGCGACACCACTTCTTCACTCACCGGTCTGGCCATCAGCATTACCTGTATCGGCGAAGCAGCGCCCGAAAATGTCACTTATCGCCATGGAGCCAAAGACACAGATCTGATCTGCGTATCGGGAGATCTTGGAGCTGCCTATATGGGCCTTCAGCTGCTGGAGCGCGAAAAAGCAGTCTTCAACCAACAGCTTCGGGAAGCTCGCCAAAGCAACAACAAAAAGATGGAAGAAGAACTGCTTCGCGCGCAACCCGACTTTAGCGGCAAAGAGTATCTGCTCGAACGTCAACTGAAACCGGAAGCGCGACGCGACATCATCGAAGCACTCGCTGCAGCCCACATCAAGCCAACCGCCATGATGGACATTTCCGACGGCCTCAGCTCCGAACTCATGCACATTTGCACCCAAAGTCATGTAGGATGCCGTATCTACGAAGAACATATCCCCCTCGACTATCAGACAGCTGTCATGGCCGAAGAACTGAATATGAACGTGACCACTTGTGCCCTGAACGGAGGAGAAGACTATGAACTGCTTTTCACCGTTCCCATTTCCGATCATGAAAAAATCAGCCAGATCAAAGACGTCAAACTCATTGGCCACATTACCAAGCCGGAGTTAGGATGCGCTCTGATCTGTCGCGACGGAAACGAATTTGAGTTGAAAGCACAAGGTTGGAACCCATTAAAATAATTTTTCCATAAAAAGTTTGCGGGTTCAAAAAATATCTTTATCTTTGCACTCGCAAACAAACAAGGTGCCATAGCTCAGTTGGTAGAGCAAAGGACTGAAAATCCTTGTGTCCCTCGTTCGATTCGTGGTGGCACCACTTTGAAGAAAAGCAAAAGACGATAAAAATCCTGATTTCGCTTGGAAATCAGGATTTTTTGTTTTTCCCGACACGCAAAAACGGCATAATATGGGATCAGTCATTATTCTTGGGGATTTAACAAATCAAGCAAACAGTTTTGCCACC
>artificially_reared_2__coassemble_1993_pt1 | contig 6665 bp, 4 predicted proteins | sample artificially_reared_2__metabat2_low_PE_008 | metagenome-assembled genome bin artificially_reared_2 | reverse complement strand
CGGTACGTTTCGTTGTAAAAAACGGAACAAATATATCGCGGGCTACATCGGCCGGAATGGGCAGACCGTCGTTGCTCACACAAAGTCCCTTGTCCCAACGGATATCCAAACGTCGGGCCCCCGCTTCGGCGGCATTCTTCACGATATTCATCAAGACTTGCCGCAACATGTTGCCGTCTGCTGTCATCCTATGCGACGCATCCAGACGAATCTGCCAGTCCAAATGAGGGAAAAGCGGCCGGAGGGTTTGTACGATTTCCGACAAAACCACTTCCGTACATTCCGGCTCCTGCAAATCAGTCAGTTTCCGATAGCTGTCCACAAATGCAGAAAGCCCACGGCTCGTCTCGTATATGGCCCGGATGCCTTCTTCATAAACCGTTCCCTTTATTTTCGGATTTCCCAAATAGGCCTGACTGATACTGGAAATCGGTGCTGTGGCATTCATGATCTCATGGGTCAGCACACGGGTCAGCCGTTGCCAGGACTCCACCTCGTTTTGAGCCATCAACCGATTAATGTCGCCACTCAGATCGTTGAGCGTCTGTTGCAAGGCACGTTCTCCGAAAAACAGGCCCCGAACCGGTAGCCGCAAGGCAAAATCACGATTGCGCACCGCCTCCCGAAGCAAGTGGGCACGTTCCTGCAACAACTTCTGATGCCGGTAAAATCCGACGATACAAGCTACGGCCAGAACCAAGATACAAAATCCGACCAGCATCACCGTTTCATTTTTGCATAAAGCGTCTGCCGGGTAATGCCCAACATCTCTGCCGCCTTACTGATGTTTCCGTGGCATTTGTCTACCACCTTACGTACATGTTCCAACTCCACCTGCTCGAGAGGAATCACTTCCCGACTCTGTTCCAGAACATCTTTCAGCGTACGGATCAGTTCGTCATTATCCCAGGGCTTTGTGATAAAATCAGCCGCACCGGCTTTCAGACCACGCACCGCCAGCTTGACATCAGCATAAGCCGTAATCAGTACAACCGGAATATCGGGATGCTGCCGATGGATCATCCGCAACCAAAGCAACCCGTCCTGCCCGGAATTGACCCCTAACGTAAAGTTCATATCCAGCAGGATCATATCCACCCGTTCCTGATTCAACGTCACTAACATATGATCCGGTTTATCCTGCACAATAATCCGGTCAAAGACACCATCCAAACAGATTTTTAACGCCGTAAGAATGGCTGGATTGTCATCAACGACCAATATCGTTCCATAGTTTGCCATGAACCTTGTATCTTTTTTATTTATTTATTTTTCTGTAAAGGTAAGGCTTTCCAAGCAAATCAGAACGGGTCTATCCTCAAAATCCCCCATGCCAATGAAAGTTTGTATGATAATCACACAGGCGAGTGTATGATTATCATACAAACCACTTCCGACGCCCTTCGTTTCCTTGGCTGCAAACAAGTTTCCCCATACTTTTGTCGCAGAAATCAAACGAAAACGAATCCATGTCCAGAAAAATATCTTATTGTACGACGCTTCTGCTACTGGCCGGAATCCATCTGTATGCTCAGGAAAAGCAACCACCCCGATGGACAGTGGAAGCCTGCATCGATTACGCTGTGGATCACAACCACCAGGTACGACAACAGTTATATGCCCAAAAAAGCATGCAGTCACAACATATCCGGGCTATCGGCAATTTCCTGCCTTATGTCAGTGCCGGCACCAGCATACAAAACAATTACGGGCGTGCCATTGATCCCGAAACCAACACCTATACAGATGTCAGCACCTTTTCGAACGGCTACAGTCTGTCTGCTTCAATTAGTCTGTTCGAAGGGTTCCGACGCTATCACGATCTGCGTACCGCCAAGGCGCAAATATTACTCGGGCGCCAAGGACTACAGGCGCAAAAGGATCAAGTAGCTCTAAGCGTACTCCAAGCCTATCTGAATGTGCTTTACTGTCAGGAAATGGTCCGCATGACCGAAGAAAAACGAAAACAAAGCCAGTCCTTGCTCCGTCAGACAGAAGTCATGTTGGAAATCGGTATGAAAGGAGAACCGGACCGAGCCCAAATGTCGGCAACATTAGCTGCAGACGAATATGAACTGACTCATCAGAAAAATCTGTTGGAAAAGGCCATTCTGACCTTAAAGAAAGAAATGAACTTTCCGATTGGCGACACGTTGGCCTTGGAAACAGTCCGAACCGAAACCGAATCAGAACAGGTATCCGCCCCGGAAGCCGTCATTTATCAACAGGCTCAGACCGTTCATCCTTCCATCCTTCAGGCACAAACATCAATTCGCATCGCCCGCTCCCAACTGCAATCAGCAAAATCAGGCTTCTATCCTTCTTTGTCGCTCAGTATGGGAATGTCGTCTTCCTATTACAAAAATATCAATGACCAGCAGGCACGTCATTTTGCCGAACAGATGAAAAACAATTCCGGACAATATATTTCGGCTACCCTCTCAATTCCGCTGTTCAACCGGCTCAACACCATCACGGGCATCCGGGACAGACGCAACAACCTGAAACAAGCCCGGGAAAATCTGGAATACGAGCAGCAGGAACTCCATCGCCTGATCACCGAGGCTGTATCCGACCGGGAAAGCGCCTGCATGGAATTACGGAAAATAGAACAGCAAGTACAGGCCGACAGTATCGCATCGGGCATCACCATCCGAAAGTGGGAAGAAGGTCTGGCTTCGCCAATCGATGTACAGACGGCCGCCGTCACCCTGCTGCAAAGCGAAGCACAACGGTTACAATGCCGGCTCAATTATATTTATAACACCCGATTATTGGATTATTATCAAGGAAAACCATTATGGACCGAAAAATAGAAAACAAAAGCTGGAAACGCAAATACATTTATTTCACCATGGCCGGAGCAGGACTTTTGGCCTTTGTCATCTGGCTCATTGCCGGCAGTCAGACCCAGGCAGTCAAAGTGTCTCGGAAACAGCAAACCATCGGCAACGTTACTAAAGGATTGTTCAAGGACTACGTCCGGCTGAACGGACAGGTTGTCCCGATCCAGATTGTACAGGTATCTCCCGAAGAAGGGGGCATCGTTCAGGAAAAAGTGATCGAGGAAGGCAGCAAGGTTCGTAAAGGGGATATTATCCTTCGCCTGAGCAACAGCAACCTGGATTTACAGATTCTCAATGCTGAAGCAGAACTGGCCGAGAAACAGAATCTGCTGCGCAACACACAAATCACGATGCAACAGGACTTACTGAACAACCGCACGGAACGGATCTCGCTGGATTTGGACGTACAACGGAAACGACGGAACTTTGAACAGAAAAAACGGCTATATTCCGAAAAGATGATCAGCAAGGAAGAATTCCTGCAAAGCCGGGAAGACTATGAACTGGCACAGAAAAAACATCAGCTCATCAGCCAAAGGCTGCAACAGGACAGTATATACCGTTCGGTACAGATGGACCAGATGGAAGAAAACCTGGCCAATATGCGCCAGAACGTCCTCATGGTACGGGAACGGAAAGAGAAACTGGAAGTACGCTCCAGTATCGACGGTGAGCTTGGATTGCTGGACGTAGAACTCGGACAAAGTATCGGAGCCGGACAGAAGGTGGGCCAGATCAACGATCTTTCCGATTTCAAAATCGAAGCCTATCTGGACGAACACTATATAGACCGGGTCCGGACAGGACTTACTGCTACCTGTACACGCGACAAACAGACTTACCGGCTGCGCATCCGCAAAGTATATCCCGAGGTGCGTGAAGGACGGTTCCGCATAGATCTGGTCTTTGCCGACCAGCATCCGGAAAAAATAAGAAGCGGACAGACCTATAATCTGAATTTGGAACTGGGACAATCCGAACAGGCGCTGCTGATTCCCAAAGGAGCCTTTTTCCAGGCTACGGGAGGCAAATGGATTTTCGTATTGGATAAAAACGGAGACAAGGCTTATCGCAGAACCATTCGTATCGGACGGCAAAACCCGCAATATTATGAAGTGACCGAAGGACTGGAACCCGGCGAACAGATAATCACCAGCGGTTACGAAGCTTTCAAGGATAATGAAATGCTGATCCTGACGGAGTAACATAAAAAAGAATTAATTTTATAACCATAAAAAAGAAACAACATGATCAAAATTGAAAACCTGACGAAAATCTTCCGTACGGAAGAAGTAGAAACGACAGCACTCAACGGTGTAAGTATTGATGTAAAAGACGGTGAATTTGTAGCCGTTATGGGACCCAGCGGTTGCGGTAAATCTACGTTATTGAACATTTTAGGCCTCCTCGACAATCCCAACGAAGGAAAATACTGGCTGGACGAAGAAGAAGTGAGTCAGCTGAAAGAAAAAGACCGTACCCGATTCCGAAAGGGACGCATCGGTTTTGTTTTCCAAAGCTTCAACCTGATCGAAGAACTGACCGTAGAGGAGAACATCGAGCTGCAACTGAAATATCTCGGTGTGTCCAAAGCCGAACGCAAACAGCGTACGCTGGACATTCTGCGTAAGGTAAACCTCAGTCAGCGAGCCAAACATTATCCACAGCAACTCTCAGGCGGACAGCAGCAACGTGTGGCCATCGCCCGTGCCGTAGTGGGAAATCCACAGCTGATTCTGGCCGACGAACCCACCGGCAATCTGGATTCCAAGAACGGAAAGGAAGTGATGGAACTGTTAAGCCAGCTGAACAGCGAAGGAACAACCATCGTAATGGTGACACACTCGCAGCATGATGCCACATACGCCAACCGCATCATTAATATGTTCGACGGACAAATTGTAGACCAGATCAACGGACTTCTTTAGCATACCTGAAAAACACTAACCGCAACCATAAAAATAATGAAACCACTTTTATACTATCTGCGCCGTTATAAAACAGCCACACTGCTCAACCTGCTCGGACTGAGCATGGCGCTGGCAGCTTTCTACCTGTTCATGACTCAGGTAGAGTACAACAACACCTTCAACCAGAATCTGAAGGATTATCAACGGACCTATCGGGTGGAATATTGGAATGACACGAAATGGGCAAATAACCAATCGGCCGACCGAGAAAAACTGTGGGCACAAATAGCACACATTGAAAATACGACCAGCCACGCCGCCTGGATCAACCAGCTGGAAATAAAAGTAAATGAGCACATGTATCCCATAACCTGTTATCAGGTAAAAAAGAACGCTTTGGACTTCTGGGGTATCCAGTTACTTCCGGGATCAGACACCTGGCAAGACAAACCCGACGGCTACATCATGAGCGAAAGTCTGGCCAAAAAGATCTTCGGGACAGAAAATCCCATAGGAAAAAGTTTTTCCATTCCACAATGGGGCAACGACGAAAAAAACATTATTGGCGTATGCCGGGACCTTCCAGAAAATTGTTCTTTCAAGAACGGACTGTTCCAATGTTACAACGAGAATTTCAGCAACGACACCCGTAACTGGAGTGCCGAAATTTATCTGCGTCTGGATCATCCGGAAAACAAGCATATCGTTGAGCAGGAAATGCAAAACAAATTTATGACGTATTTTCAAATCACTCCTGAAGAAACGACCGAACGGTTCCGCCTCATTCCGATGGATCGGGTCTATTTTGAAGGAAGTGGTACAGAAGACAAAGGGAACGCCACATTGGTTTACGTCCTGCTTGCAGCCTCCATATTCGTGTTGATTATCGGATTGCTCAATTTCGCCAATTTCTCTTTGGCTCAGGCGCCGGTGCGCATGCGCAGCATCAACACCCGTAAGGTGATGGGTGCCTCTACCGCCAGCCTTCGGTGGGGCCTGATTCTGGAAAACATATTCTGGTCGGCCATAGCCCTGACGGGTGCCGTCCTGCTGATTCTGCTTTTTCAGAAAAGCCCGGAATGTATGAAACTGGTTTCCGGAAATATCAGTTTCGAAACACACTGGTCCCTTGTAGGTTTTACCCTTTTGGCCACATTGGTCATTGGTGTTCTGTCGGCTCTTTTTTCTGCCTGGTATGCCACGTCTTTTCCGCCGGCACTCGTACTGAAAGGATCATTCGGACTGTCGCCACGCGGAAAGATGTTGCGCTGGACCATGCTTACCGTACAGTTCATTATTGCCCTTACCCTGACATTTTACGTACTGGTCATGACCGGACAGGCCCATTATATTTTCAACACCGACTACGGATTCAATAAAGACGAAGTGCTCTATGCCAAACTTCCGCGCGAGGCGATGAGTAAGAAAAATTATCTGAAACAGGAAATCGCCAAACTCCCTTTCACTCAAAGCTGTAGTTTTGCAGCAGACGTTCTGGGAAACGCCGACAAATATATGAGCTGGGGACGCGGTAACGGAGAAAGCAGTATTTCTTTCAATGCTTTATGCGTAGACGAGCTTTTTCTAAAAACCATGGACATTAAAATTGCTGAAGGGCGCGATTTCAATCCTCACGATCAAAAAGGAGCCTACATTCTCAATCAGGCCATGGTGCAGAAATATCCCTGGATCAAACTGGAACAACCCATCAACCAGAATATCGACGGATGGAACAGTCCGGAAGGATTCTATCCCGTAGTGGGCATCTGCGAGAACTATAAACTCACCTCCATGCGCAACGACAACAATACCATTCCGGCCGGATTTATCATCATGGGACCCGATATGACGGTAAACTGGGGCGACCGATGCAAAACCATCTTTGTACGTATTGCAAAAGGATACGATA
>artificially_reared_2__coassemble_1957_pt1 | contig 6749 bp, 5 predicted proteins | sample artificially_reared_2__metabat2_low_PE_008 | metagenome-assembled genome bin artificially_reared_2 | reverse complement strand
GATCAAACCGTCTACGCCACCCAAGTCGATGAATACACCGTAAGATGTGATATTCTTAACAGTACCCTCAAGTACCTGTCCTTTTTCCAATTTGCTGATAATTTCCTTCTTCTGCTGTTCCAGCTCGGCCTCGATAAGCGCCTTGTGCGAAACAACAACGTTCTTGAATTCCTGGTTGATCTTAACCACCTTGAATTCCATGGTCTTGCCCACGAATACATCGTAGTCGCGGATCGGTTTCACATCGATCTGAGAACCCGGCAGGAACGCTTCGATGCCGAATACGTCTACGATCATACCACCCTTCGTGCGGCACTTGATGTAACCCTTGATAATTTCTTCTTTCTCCAAAGCCTCGTTCACACGGTCCCAAGAACGGGTTGCACGAGCCTTCTTGTGCGACAGAACCAACTGTCCTTTTTTGTCTTCCTGATTTTCGATGTAGACTTCCACTTTGTCGCCTACCTTCAGATCCGGATTGTAACGGAACTCACTCATCGGAATGATACCGTCTGATTTGAAGCCGATGTTCACTACGACTTCGCGTTTGTTCATTGCGATCACCGTACCGTCAACCACTTCGTGGTCGTTTACTTTGTTCAATGAACCTTCATAAGCTTTTTGCTGCTCTTCGCGGCTTACGTTTGCAGCATCACCATTTTCATAGGCATCCCAGTCAAAGTCTGCCAGTGGTGTTACGTTTTTTAAATCTGCCATTTAAATGAGTTAATTAATTAATAATGTACAAATTAATAATGTTAGACATTATATTGTTGATATTTCGGGCGCAAAGTTACTCATTTCTCTCTGCTTGTCCAATTGTTTTCCTTTTTTATTGTCTGTCTGTCCGGTAAAAAATGTTAAATAATACTTTTTCTGTTTGCCGGTTGCTCTTTGTCACCGTCGGGTCTTTTTCCGTTTATCTTATTTTACCGGAAAAAATCGGGGCGCAACGGAATAAATGATTAACTTTGCAGCGTCTCCGGGTGGGTCCGGACGTATATATATATTAAATAGGTATAGAAAATAATAGAACCACAAATTCATCAGAAACATCTATGAGAAAGAAGATTGAATGTATTGGAATCTTAACATCCGGCGGTGATGCGCCGGGTATGAACGCAGCCATCCGTGCCGTGACGCGTGCGGCCATTGCGGCCGGCTACCGGGTCAAGGGTATTTACCGGGGTTACGAAGGACTGATCAAGAACGAGATCAAGGAATTCACCACCGAGGATGTCAGCAACATTATCCAGCGTGGCGGTACGATTCTGAAGACGGCGCGTTGCAAGGAATTTATGACCGAGGAAGGACGCAAGTTGGCCTACGACAACATGGTGGCGCAGGAAATCGATGCCCTGGTGATCATCGGTGGTAACGGTTCGCTGGCCGGAGCCCGGATTTTTGCCGACGAGTTCGACGTGCCGTGTATCGGTTTGCCCGGTACGATCGACAACGACCTCTTCGGTACGGATTCCACCATCGGCTACGACACGACGCTCAACACCATCGTGGAGTGCGTCGACAAGATTCGCGATACGGCTACTTCCCACGAGCGCATCTTTTTCATTGAGGTGATGGGACGCGACGCCGGTTTCCTGGCTCAGAACAGTGCCATCGCCAGTGGTGCCGAGGCCGCCATCATTCCCGAGGACAGCAGCAACGCCAACCAGCTCGAGAAATTCATCGGCCGGGGCATCCGCAAGAGTAAAAGCTCCAGCATCGTCATCGTGTCCGAGAGTCCGAAGTGCGGCGCCATGTACTATGCCGACCGCGTCAAGCAGGAATATCCCGAGTATGAGGTGCGCGTGTCCATTCTCGGCCATTTGCAGCGGGGCGGCTCGCCGAGTGCCTACGACCGCATCCTGGCTTCCCGTTTGGGCGTCGGGGCCATTCAGGCCATTCAGGAAGGACAGCGCAATGTGATGATCGGCATCCGCAACGACGAGATTGTTTATGTGCCGTTCACCAATGCCATCAAGAACGACAAGCCCATCAAGAAGGAGCTCATCGACGTGTTGGGTATTTTGTCGATCTGATTACCCGAAGTTTTTTATATTTTTCCGAAAAATCGGCAATAAAAAAGTGTATAAAACAAGAAAAATGCTCCGTCAGGATTTAACGGAACATTTTTCTTGTTAAAATATTTGTACTCTACAAATATCCTTACTATTTTTGTAGCATCAAATAAAATTAAGTTATGTTTTTGCTTGAGTTTATTTCGTTGCTGGCTTTGTCTTCCCTGTTGCCGCGGGTTGGCTGGATACTGAATAACCGGGCTGATGCAGTCTGGAGCGGCTTAATATGTTTTAAAACATGTTCTTTTTGTGTTAGATATGATAGAGTATTAGCATCTTTTAAGTATAATAATTTGGCTAATTCGCTGATTAATTTAACACACACACACACACACACACACACACACACACACACACACATTATTATTTAGTCTATCGCTCTGTGTTCAGCGGGAACGAACCCGTCAGGTCTTTTTGTCTTTTGTTGACACGCTTCAACAAGTAGGGAAACGAAGAGGGAGAGATTTAAGGGATTTTTGTCTCATTTTTCTGAATCCGATAAGGCGATTTTGTTTGGATCTATTGAAATAATACCGATATAATGATGAACAGATTTCGAAATATTATCCTGATTGTCGTGTCCGTGTTTTGGACTGTCAACACTTACGCGCAGCATGTGGCGCTCAAGACGGATGTGGTCAACTGGGCCACGCTTTCCTTGAACATCGAACCGGAGGTCCGGGTGGGCAAGAAGTCCACTTTGGCTTTGGGGCTTTCCTACAATCCGTGGACGTTTGCCGAGAACCGCAAGTGGCGCCATTTGCGCGTGCAGCCCGAGTACCGCTATTGGATCTGCCGTCCCTTCGGCGGTCATTTCCTGGGGTTGCATGCTTCCTACACGCGTTTCAATGTCGGTCGTGTCGACCTGCCCTTCGGGATGCTGCCCGCCTTGGCCGAAAACCGGGTGCAGGGCGATGAGTGGGCCGTGGGTCTGGGATACGGCTATCACTGGATCTTGTCCGACCACTGGAGCATTGAGGCCGAATTGGGTCTGGGTTTCTCGCATGCCTGTTTCGACGAGTATCTGTGCCAGGTGTGTGGCGACTATCTGGGGTCGCGTCACACCAACCGCTTTGTCCCGACGAAATTGTCGGTGTCGTTCATTTATGTGATTCGTTAATGAAGTAAGTTGTCTCCGAATATGAAGAAAAAAGTTATGAAGAAGATATGGTCACTCCCGAAGGCCTTCCGGTCCGTCGGATTTTGCCTGTTGTTTGTCGGGTCGGTGCAGCAGATGGCTGCTGCCGTCGCTGCGGTGCCCGTTCGTGCGCTCGGGTCCGACAGTGCGACGATCGAGTGGATCGACAGCCTGCATCTGCACATCCGCATGCAGTTGAGTGCCGGTCAGGCGCGGCTCACCACGGACGACCGTCTGATGCTGATGCCCCGTCTGGTGTCGGTCTCCGGCACGGAAACCTATGACCTGCCGCTTGTCGAATTTGCCGGCAAGCGCAACAAGAAGTATTTCGACCGTCAGGCGGCGCTCGAGCACGCGGAGCGTCCGGCCGTCTACGCGCCCGGCGACACGGTGCGCCTGGTGTGCGACGTTCCGGTCGAGCCCTGGATGCGCCGTTCGGAGCTGCGCCTTGAGCTGGCCCGCGATTTTGAGGACTGTTGTTGCGTCACGTCCCTGCCGTCGTCGGTCTTGGGGCAAACGAAGTACATGGTGCCCTATTTCGAGCCGGTGGTGCCCTGGGTGAGTGTGGCCGAGCAGATTGCCGTGCGCGAGCCGGTACTGGTGCCCATGAGCGAATACAAGCCGTTCAACCCCAACGTGCCGCTCCGCAAGATGAAGGATGCGCTCTATGTGCATTTCGTGGTCAGCAAATGGGATTTGCGCGAGGATTTCCGCAACAATAAGGAGACGCTGCGCCGCATTCTCGACATGGTGCAGCGCATCGAGGCCGACACCCTGTCGTCGGTGGCCAAAATCCGGATCATCGGTCTGGCCTCGCCCGAAGGTCCTGTGGCTTTCAACCAGCGTCTGTCGCGGGAGCGTGCCCGGGTGCTGAAAGACTATTTGGTGGATCATGGCGTGTCGTTGCCCGACAGCACTTATGAGCTCGTGGCCGGCGGCGAAGCCTGGGCCGACCTGCGGGATGTGCTTGCCGAGAGTAATCTCGAGGGCAAGGAGGAGCTGCTCCGGATTGTCGACGAGACGGAGGATCCCAACCGGCGCGAAGCACTGTTGCGCCGGCACAACAAGGGCCGTTCGTTTGCCTATCTGCGCCAGCATGTGTTTGCCGATCAGCGTAACTCCGGCTACATCCAGGTGTACTATGAGGCGGTGCCCGACATACCGGCCCGCAAGATCAACGAGGCCATTCGCCTGATCAATGCCGGACGGAGCGATGAGGCTGTGGCGCTGCTGGCACCGGTGGCCGACAACCGCAAATGGAACACCTACGGTTCGGCGCTCTATATGAGCGGGCGCAAGCAGGAGGCTCTCGAATGTTTCCGCAAGGCGGTCGAGGCCGGCAACGAGGGAGCCCGTCAGAACCTCGAAGCCTTGGAGCGCGTCTTGGGCATCAGCCATTGATTATCTATGAATGAAAATATAATAAGTGTTTAGTAAAATTAGTGTTGTTTTTAAATTTAAGTAATTATGAAAATGAACAGAAATCTGTACCTGTTTGCCACAGCACTTGTGGCCGGTACTGTGGGCATGACTTCATGCTCGAATGAGGAGATCACGCCGAACAACCCGACGTTCGACGGCGAGAGCGTAAAAACGCAGTTTGCGATTAATATTCCGGTCGCAAAGAAAGACACTCGTTTGTCTCAGGATATTGTGCAGGGGCAGGTTACTCCGGAATTCCGCGGAATGAGCAATATTAAATTAATTCCATTTAATGCAGAGCCTGGAGCAAATACTGCGTTTACGAGTGATGCTATTATTCTTGATGAAATTGCTAAAGAAGGTGGTTTGACTAACGGTGCAAAATTTTATACGGATGTTCAGGTTCCGATAAATACCAGTCATTTTCTATTTTATGCAGAGGCAACTCGTACAGATCAATCAAATGTAATAAATGGTTCGATCACCGCACCAGATGATTTCAACAATGGAGACTTGTTGAATGGAAATGTCACCAGCACTGATCAACTTCAGTTTACATTAACAGGTATTGCATCGGCAAATACCGATATTCAAACTTATTTGTTGGGTATTCTTAATGATGTGACTAAAGCTTTGAGTTCTGAGGTTACAACTACAAATAACGAAACCCTGAAGCAGGCTTTGACGAACGTGAAATCTTTGAAGGTCGGTTCTTCTGATGCAATTTTGGCTTTGATGCAGGATTTATATGATTTGGTTAAGACAGGTGGAGCTGCTGAGAATCAGAATGTTGTTAGTGCGATTACCACCAAGTATTTTACAGAGAGCAGTGGAACGCTTTCTTATAATACGACTAATTTAACAGAGTCTTTAAAGAACGCTGACAATTACCCGGCTAATTTAGGTATCCCAAATGGAGCAGCACAGGTGTCATATGCCGGCGATGAATTTTCTTACACCAGTTTGAATTCTTCAGATTTTACTACTTATACTTATCCGGCAGCTCTTTACTATTATGCAACTTCTGCAGTAGGTGCGTCAGATCAATCTTTTAAAGATGACTGGCAGGGTGCTGATGTTAATGCATGGAATACTTTTGTAAGTAAATATACAGGTGATGTAGTGAAAGCTTCTACAACATCTATTGTATTGAAAACTCCGGTTGAATATGCTGTCTCGCAGCTCGTTTATAATGTGATCTTTAGCGACGAAGAATTGCCAGACAATCATGGCATTAAGCGAGAAGTAGGAACTGATAATTTTAAACTGAAAGGAATCCTTATTGGTGGACAGAAGGGAGTAGATTATAAATTTGAGCAGAATGCAAGTCTACCTGAAAAAACCATTTATGATCCATTGACTACTGAAACAGCCATTACTACAACCAAGAGTAGTGATTTTTATTCTTTGGCGTTGCAGACGGCTAAGCGAAGTGATTCCAATACTCCTGAAACCGTTAACTTTGCTCTTGAGTTTGTCAATAATGGAGAAGATTTTTATGGACTTAATGGTATTGTTCCAACAGGAGGTACTTTCTATTTAGCTGGTTCTTTGACAACAAAGAGTGGCGATGCTAATGATTATGTTTTTCAAAAGGCGCATAAGACCATTGCGAACATTACAATTAAAAACTTGGAAAATGCTCAATACACCATCCCAGATCTCCGCAAGACACAACTTGAACTTGGATTGTATGTGGATCTGACATGGGAAAAAGGTCTTGTTCAGGATGTTGTCATTGAATAATCGCATTCTTTCGTCCTGCTTCTTGTCTGTATTCATGAGGATTTCTTGATCCTCTGGATGGAACAAGGCATGAAAACGAATATGAAGTATAAAAATCCGGGCGGCCGCCTTTCGTAGGGCAGCCGCCTACCACCGGCAAACGTTTGCGGATAACCGTTAATCTTCCGTGGGCGCGGTATGAAAACAAGAGAAACCGAAAACAAAGAGTTTGTGTATCATGATGAAACAAACGTACAGAATAATTGCAGCAGTGCGGAAGCAGGGGGCAACAGCCCTGTTGCTCGCGTGTGTGCCCTTGTCGCTTGCGTCCTGCATCGATGAGGATTTGTCGGACTGCGGCGTGGATTTCGCCGTCAGCTACCAGC
>artificially_reared_2__coassemble_1817_pt1 | contig 7106 bp, 4 predicted proteins | sample artificially_reared_2__metabat2_low_PE_008 | metagenome-assembled genome bin artificially_reared_2 | reverse complement strand
CATCTGCCTTACAAGCAGAGGGTCGGCGGTTCGAATCCGTCAACGCCCACCGAATGAAGAGATACTTTCAAAAGTATCTCTTTTTTTCATATTCTTACTTCCAGACTCTGTACAGTTTTCAAAAAAAGAAAGAACTTTTAAGGTTGTAAATGCAAACATATCAACAAAATGAACTAAATTTGCACTCTATTAATACGTATGACCACTATGAATTTAGATGTATTGACGGCCATATCTCCTATCGACGGCCGCTATCGAAGCAAAACTGAAGCGTTAGCTGAATATTTCTCTGAATATGCCCTGATCCGCTACCGCGTTCGCGTAGAAATCGAATACTTTATCACCTTATGCGAATTGCCCTTGCCTCAACTGGCTTCCTTCGACCGGAACCTGTTTGAAACCTTGCGCAATATCTACCGCAACTTCTCAGAGGCAGACGCACAGCGGGTGAAAGACATCGAAAAGGTGACCAATCACGACGTGAAAGCCGTAGAATACTTTATCAAGGAAGAGTTCGACAAAATCGGCGGTCTGGATGCTTACAAGGAATTTATCCACTTCGGTCTGACCTCACAAGACATCAACAACACATCCGTCCCCTTGTCGATCAAGGAAGCACTCCACGATTGCTACTACCCGCAAATTGAGGAACTCATCGCTCAACTGGAAGAAGACGCAACAGCCTGGAAAGACATCCCGATGCTGGCAAAAACTCATGGACAGCCAGCTTCTCCTACCCGCCTCGGCAAGGAAGTCATGGTGTTTGTCTATCGTCTGAAACGTCAGCTTGAACTGATGAAAGCCTGTCCGATCACGGCCAAGTTCGGTGGAGCAACGGGCAATTACAATGCCCATCACGTAGCCTATCCGGAATACGACTGGAAGGCTTTCGGCAATAAGTTCGTTGCCGAGAAATTAGGCCTCGAACGCGAAGAATATACCACCCAGATTTCCAACTATGACAATTTAGGCGCCCTTTTCGACGCCATGAAGCGCATCAACACGATCATCATCGATCTGGACCGGGATTTCTGGCAATACGTTTCCATGGAATATTTCAAGCAGAAGATCAAAGCCGGCGAAGTCGGCTCAAGCGCCATGCCGCATAAGGTTAATCCGATCGACTTCGAAAACTCAGAAGGCAATCTGGGTATAGCCAATGCCGTTCTGCAACACCTGAGCAGCAAACTTCCGGTATCCCGACTGCAAAGAGACCTGACCGACTCTACAGTATTGAGAAATGTCGGTGTTCCTATGGGACATACCATCATAGCCATTCAAAGCACTCTGAAAGGACTGCGCAAGCTCTTGCTCAACGAAGCGGCGATCAACGCCGACCTGGACAATTGCTGGGCAGTTGTAGCAGAAGCTATTCAAACCATATTGCGCCGAGAAGCTTATCCGCATCCCTATGAAGCCCTGAAAGCACTGACCCGCACGAATCAGGCCATCACGGAAAAATCCATCAAAGATTTCATCGAAGGATTGAACGTCAGCGAATCGGTCAAAGCCGAACTACGGAGCATTACCCCACATACTTATACGGGCATTTAACAACAAAATAGAAACAACAAGAACGTAAGCAGCCGAGAGGTTGCTTCCGTTCCTTATATAGTGTATCACTTTAACCGAAGAAAAAAATGAGTACAGAAGACGAAAAGTGGCGTGAAAATTTCGCCCAAAATGAAGGCTCTGAACATAACCGGGAGGGTTACAAGCCTTACAATCGGGATAATAACAGAATGTATAACAACAATCGGAATGCCTACGGTGACCGGTCTCAGCGTCCTTATTCCGGACGCGAAGGATACAACAACCGGAACGGATACAATAAAGGCTACCAGCAAGGAGGACCACGTCCTTACCGTACATACCCCACAGGTGAAGGCGGTGAGCAACGCCCCTATCGTCCACGCTACAATCGCGAAGAAGGACAAGAGGGAGGACGTCCGGCCTACAACCGTCCGAACAGAGAATATCAGCAAAGGCCCAACAATGGAAATTACCAACCGCGCGAAAGAAGCGGATTCCAGCAACGCGAAGGAGGATACCAGCGCCCGGGCGGATACCAGCAAGGAGGATACCGCCCCCGCTACCAGCAAGGAGGCAACCGTTTTGGCGGTACACGTCCCGGACAGTCGCGCCCACGCACGGCCGATTATGATCCAAATGCAAAATACAGCCGTAAGAAACAGATAGAATACAAGGAACTGAATCTGGATCCTGATGCCCCGATCCGTCTGAACAAATTCCTGGCCAATGCCGGCGTATGTTCGCGTCGGGAAGCCGATGAATTCATCACGGCCGGTGTCGTCAGCGTAAACGGACAAGTGGTAACGGAATTGGGCACCAAGGTGAAACGTTCCGACGAAATCAAATTCCATGATCAGCCGATCAATATCGAAAAGAAAGTCTATGTATTGCTGAACAAACCGAAAGATTATGTGACAACCAGCGATGATCCGCAAAATCGCAAGACTGTCATGGACTTGGTCAGTGGTGCATGCCGCGAACGCATCTATCCGGTAGGTCGTCTGGACCGCAATACGACCGGCGTCCTTCTGCTGACCAACGACGGCGACCTGGCATCCAAACTGACCCATCCCAAATATTTGAAAAAGAAGATCTATCATGTCTATACGGACAAGAACGTTACGTTGGCCGACATGCGCCAGATAGCCGAAGGTATTACGTTGGAGGATGGTGAAGTACGTGCCGATGCCATCGACTATGCCAGCCCGACAGACAAAAAACAGGTGGGCATTGAAATCCATTCCGGAAAGAACCGTATCGTGCGCCGTATTTTTGAAGCGTTGGGTTACCGGGTTGTCAAATTGGACCGGGTGTTCTTTGCCGGACTGACCAAGAAGAATCTGCGCCGCGGCGACTGGCGTTTCCTTACGGAGCAGGAAGTCAACATGCTCCGTATGGGTGCATTTGAATAATTCAAAAAAAAGAAAATAAAGAAAATGGAATCAATTCGAAGAACTAAAGTTGTTGACGTGCTGAAACGCGAAGACTACGGCACGGCAGTAACAGTCAAGGGCTGGGTACGTACCCACCGAAGCAGCAAGGCGGTACATTTCATCGCATTGAACGACGGTTCGACCATCAATAACGTACAGATTGTGGCCGATTCTGATAAATTCGACGACGAACTGTTCAAACAAATCACCACCGGCGCCTGCCTCAGCATTAACGGAAAACTGGTACAAAGCGTCGGCTCTGGTCAGAACGTAGAAATACAGGCCGAGGAAATCCTTGTTCTCGGAACATGCGGTTCCGACTACCCGATGCAGAAAAAAGGACAAACCATGGAATACATGCGCCAGCACGCACACATGCGCCTGCGCACAAATACGTTCGGTGCCGTATTCCGTATTCGTCACAATATGGCCATGGCCATTCACGATTACTTCCACAAACATGGCTTTTTCTACTTCCATACTCCGATCATCACGGCCAGCGATTGTGAAGGCGCCGGACAGATGTTTCAGGTGACCACCAAGAATCTCTATGACCTGAAAAAGGACGAAGAAGGCAAAATCGACTATTCAGACGATTTTTTCGGCAAGACCACTTCACTGACTGTTTCCGGTCAGTTAGAAGGTGAACTGGGTGCCACGGCTTTAGGGGCCATCTACACATTCGGTCCTACCTTCCGTGCCGAAAACTCCAATACGCCACGCCATCTTGCCGAATTCTGGATGATCGAACCCGAAGTAGCCTTCAACGACATCAACGACAACATGGACCTTGCAGAAGATTTTATCAAATACTGCGTCCGCTGGGCCTTAGACAACTGTCAGGACGATCTGGCTTTCCTGAACAAGATGATTGACAAAACGCTTATCGAACGACTGAATTTTGTAGTCAACAACGATTTTGTCCGTCTTCCATATACTAAAGGTATTGAAATTCTGGAAGAGGCTGTCAAGAACGGCCATAAATTCGAATTCCCGATTTACTGGGGAGCAGATCTGGCCAGCGAGCACGAACGCTATCTGGTGGAAGAGCATTTCAAACGTCCGGTTATCCTGACAGACTATCCGAAAGAAATCAAGGCCTTCTACATGAAAATGAACGACGACGGCAAAACCGTCCGTGCCATGGATGTCCTGTTCCCACAAATCGGTGAGATCATCGGCGGCTCGGAACGTGAAGAAAACTACGACAAGCTGATGGCCCGCATACAAGAACTGAATATTCCGATGAAAGACATGTGGTGGTATCTGGACACCCGCCGTTTCGGCACCTGTCCGCACAGCGGTTTCGGCTTGGGATTCGAGCGTCTGATTCTGTTTGTCACCGGCATGCAGAACATCCGAGACGTGATTCCATTTCCACGTACACCCAAAAACGCAGAGTTCTAAGTACTTGTTTACCAATAAGAAACGAGATACCCATCTCCTCTCAACCAGATTTCGATCTGGCTGTAAGGAGATGGGCATCTCTCGTATACAAGCAGCCCGACAGAAATTTCTCATTATTTATCCGGCATAGCTGTGCATGCCTCCCAATACATAATTAACCCCCCAATAAGTCATGACGATCGCAGCAAAAGCCACAAGCATATATGCATGAAAAAACAAAGGACGACGCAACCAGCGAATACTCCGGTCATGAAATGCCACACCATAAATCAATAACGACACCAATGCCCACACTTCCTTAGGATCCCAGGCCCAGTAACTGCCCCAGGACGAATTAGCCCAGACCGAACCAAAAACGATGCCGGTGCCTAAACAGAAAACTGCGGGATAGAGCATCAGACGACTAAGCAAATAAAGCTGTAACACCACACGACGCCGCTTGCAGAGCAACAGAGCCAAAAGGCCATCCAGCATCATGAGAGCAAACAAGGCATACGAAATCATGACTAACGAGACATGAATGCTCAACCATGGTGAATGCAACACCGGCATTAATGGCGTTATCTGAGGTTCCGAACCGCCCAAATGGGCTACGAGAAACGCAAATCCGGACAAAAGCAGACTTGCAGGCAGGATGAAAGGTATGCGTCGCCCGAACAGTAAACCCAACCAAAGAAGACAACCGCCTCCAAAAAACAAGGTTTCAAAACCGTTGGATAAAGGTATGCGTCCTCCAACATACCAGCGCAGCACATAACCGATCAGATGGAACACAGCAGCCAGCCAGGCCAATCCATAGAGCACACGCCATCCGGTAGGCAACCAGGAAGTCTGATGCGTGTATCCATAAAGCAAAAATATAAAGGCAACTGTCCCTAAAGTCAGCAGAAACTGAAACAACCATTTGGCAAACGGGATGTCCTGATAAAACAATTCTGCCCGTACCTGAAAAGGAGTCAAGCGTTTTATTCCGTCATCGTCAGGAACAGGCCGGATCAACGTCCCGCGCTGTAACATCAGAATCAGCCCGACCCGTTCATCCAATTTCAAAATCGCCTGCTCCAGTCCGTCGGCAGACGGAACTGAAACATCTTGACGAGCTGCCTGCGCCTGCCGCATCAACAGCTCGGGAAGATAGACATTCCCCTCGAACAAATCAGCTAAAGCCACGTAAGGACCGGAAACACCCAAAGCCCGACGCAGAACGTCCTCCTTGATCAGAATCATCGGTTCATGCTGCCATTCATCCGGATAAAGCAACCAGCTGCCAAGAACCTGTTCGGGGGTCAGATGCAAATAATCGGACCGGCCGGTCAGTTTGACCACAAAATCACGGGCCAGAGTATGAAACGGAACGACACGTCCCTGATAGACCACCTGACGAGTCCGCAGACTATCGGCCTCGGCCCGCTGCAACACCGAAACCGTCCGCCGGGCAGAAACCGGTTCCAGCCCCAAAAGCAACACCAGGAACACACCCACACGAACAAGCATCGGATGACGCAGAAGACGCAGAAAACGTTCCTTGCGTCCCAATATGATGCCTACAAAAGACAGACCGGCACAAGCATAACCCAGATAAACCAGAAAAATGCCCAACGGATCGCGATTAACCCCAAGCCAGACGCCCTTTCCATCTTCATCAAAGGAGGACTGGCACAGACGATAACCCGAAACAGTCCAGACACGGTTCATCGATACGATTCCCGTCAGCTCGGAAGCATCTGTCCGGCAATGCAATTCAGAAACATAATCCATGGGAGCCTGTGTCCCCGGATAAGTCGTTATCCGAAAAGTATCCAAGGTCAAGACGAAAGGAAAAGACCGTTCCGTATGGCCGGGCATTTCCACGAACTGACCAACCGGCACTCCGGTTCGCAAATGGACCATACCGTGCATGCCCCAAAACCGGGTGCACAGACAACCTGCCAGAATCATCAGAAAAGACAGATGCAGCCCTGACCAGGCCAGCCGTCTGCCCATGTGCCTCTTCCAGGCATAAATGCTTGCGGCGGCAGCCAGAACCAGCCAAAGCATCAGGAACCACGAAGTTCCATACACGGTATCCCGGATAAAAGCTGTCCCATGGATGTGCTCCAGAGCCGTAGCAACCATAAGGACAGCCGTCAGAACAACATAAAAAACTATGAGAATCTGTTTACTCATCGTATGTCAACATTCTTTGCCGCGCCAACATTACAAGGCGTCCAACCCTTCGTTAGTCCGGGCACGACAGGCCATACACTCCATTTCAATCAACCAACCCGGCCGACAAACTGGCGCCCAAACCAGTATGCGGGGAATATCCGGAAAGCGACATTCGAACAATTCGTTGACCACGGCATAATCAGAAGGATCGCGTAAATAGACGATCAAATGGCCTACATCCGAGAAATCCATCCCGGCCTCAGCCAACAAAGCAGCCACATTATCCCACATGCGCAACGTCTGCCGCACGATGTCACCGGGATAAACCACCTCGCCCCGATTATTGATACTGGCCGTTCCGGATATGAACACCTGACGACGATCGCCATAATCCACATAAGTGCCTCGCTCAAAAGCCACTCCATATTCATAAGTCGGATTCAAATAATCCGGGGCGTACAGGAAACCCACCTGCTCCGGACGAAGCCCCACGACGGCATAAGCCTCCATGCCCACCAACTCCTGAGGTGTGGCATACCGGCCTCCGATACCCGTACTGGCAATGAAATGAGTGCTGCTGGTCAG
>artificially_reared_2__coassemble_1639_pt1 | contig 7700 bp, 6 predicted proteins | sample artificially_reared_2__metabat2_low_PE_008 | metagenome-assembled genome bin artificially_reared_2 | reverse complement strand
GAAAAGCGGCCAGGGACGCCGTACAGGAGTTGGCATCACGGCCGAAGGCGACATGCTGGCAGCTCTGGGGTTACGCTACGGAACCCAGGAAGCCACCGATTTTTCGGTCAAGGTCCACAAGACAATTGCCATAGAAGCCTACCGCTCGTCCGTCCAGATGGCCAAGGAACGAGGTGCCTTCGAAATCTACGACACGCAACGTGAAGCCAACAATCCGTTTATCAACCGTATTAAAGAAGCCGATCCGGAACTCTATGCAGAAATGGCACAGTACGGCCGCCGGAACATCGCCTGCCTGACAATTGCTCCTACGGGAACAACCAGCCTGATGACACAAACCACATCCGGCATCGAACCGGTCTTTCTGCCGGTCTACAAACGCCGGCGCAAGGTGAACCCCAACGATCCTGAAGTACGCATTGATTTTGTCGACGAAACCGGAGACGCCTTTGAGGAATACATCGTTTATCACCACAAGTTCCTGACGTGGATGCAGGTGAACGGCTATGACACGACCAAGAACTACACGCAGGAAGAAATAGACAATCTGGTGGCCAAGTCGCCCTACTACAAGGCAACGGCCAACGATGTTGACTGGCTCATGAAGGTAAAAATGCAGGGAGCCATCCAGAAATGGGTCGACCATTCCATCAGCGTTACGGTAAATCTCCCGAACAATGTCGATGAAGAGTTGGTCAACAAGCTCTATGTCGAAGCCTGGAAATCGGGCTGTAAAGGCTGTACCATCTATCGCGACGGTTCCCGCTCGGGTGTCATGATCTCGGTCAAGAAGAAAGACAAACAGGAAATACCCATCTGCAAGGCTCCGGAAGTGACCGAAACACGGCCTCAATCGCTCGAATGCGACGTCGTGCGTTTCCAGAACAACAAGGAAAAATGGGTGGCTTTTGTCGGTCTGCTCGACGGACATCCCTATGAAATCTTCACGGGTCTTCAGGACGACGACGAAGGCATCGTTCTGCCCAAGAGCGTCACGAAGGGCCGAATCATCAAGAACGTCAACGAAGACGGCACCAAGCGCTACGACTTCCAGTTCGAAAACAAGAAAGGCTACAAAACCACCGTCGAAGGCCTTTCCGAGAAATTCAACAAAGAATACTGGAACTATGCCAAGCTGATTTCCGGTGTTCTCCGCTACCGCATGCCGCTCGACCACGTTATCCGTCTGGTCGGTTCGCTGCAACTGGAAAGCGAAAGCATCAACACCTGGAAAAACGGTGTGGAACGTGCTCTGAAGAAATATATCTCCGACGGTACGGAAGCCAAAGGTCAGAAATGTCCGAACTGCGGTCACGAAACATTGATCTATCAGGAAGGATGCCTCATCTGTAAACATTGCGGCGCATCCAGATGCGGCTAAAAACATAAAATCACCCACAGTAAGTGCCTTGTAGCGCAAGCAGAAGAACCAATCCGGTTCATCTGCCCGCTCAAGGCATTTTTGCTACCTGAAAATCCGGACTTATTTTCCTTGATTGAAAACAACCTTATGAAAATCACCAAATCAAAAATCATCCTGGACCACGTGCGCATTTTCGCACATCATGGCGTGTTCCCTCAGGAACGGCAGACAGGCGCCAACTTCTTTATCAGTGTGGAGGCAACCACCGATTTCTCGGCATCTCTCCGGTCCGACGAACTCGGGCAAACAGTCAGCTACGCCGACCTGTATGCCATCATCAAGGCCGAAATGGCCATCCCGTCCAAACTGCTGGAACATGTAGCCGGACGCATTCTGAAACAGATCTTCAGCCAATGCCCGGCTGTGGAACATCTGAGGATCGAACTCTGCAAGGAGAACCCTCCGATGGGGGCCGACTGCCGGTATGCCGGCATCGTTCTGGAAGCCGACCGCTGAAAAAAACGCAGGGAAACACGCGCTTGATTAAAAAAGATAAACGTAATACACTTTTAACGCAAACGAAAAGCTTTTCTGACGAAAAATAAGTAATTTCGCGAAGAATACGACAAATCTTCATAAAAACGAATGAAACAGAATCAAACAAACACTTGATCGGACATTTTTTTAAACCTACAAAATACAACATAAATGGAAAATATCAGTATCGCCCTGCAACTGATGGTTGTAGGCATGGTGACCGTTTTTCTGATCCTGCTCCTGATCATCCAGTTCAGCAAATGGCTGATTGCCTTTGTCAACCGGGTTATTCCTGAAGAGCAAGCGCCCCAAAAGTCAGCACCTTCGGATGAAAAGGCAACGGATGCGCTGACCCAACGGGTTCTACAGGAAGCCGTAACGCAAATCACGGCAGGCAAAGGACGCATCACAGAGATCCGAAAAATTTAACACCAACACAAAAGAAATCAAATCACCGTAAAAACAATGAAAAAAGAAGTTAAGTTCAGTCTGGTATTCCGCGACATGTGGCAGAGTGCCGGCAAATATGTACCCCGGGTGGATCAGTTGGTCCGCGTAGCTCCGGCCATCATCAAAATGGGCTGTTTCGACCGTGTAGAGACCAACGGCGGCGGCTTCGAACAAGTCAACCTGCTTTTCGGCGAAAATCCCAACAAGGCCGTCCGGGAATGGACCAAGCCCTTCCACGAAGCCGGCATCCAGACCCACATGCTCGACCGCGCCCTGAACGGCCTGCGCATGAGCCCCGTACCGGCCGACGTGCGCCGTCTGTTCTATAAAGTGAAAAAAGCCCAGGGCACCGACATCGCCCGCACGTTCTGCGGCCTGAACGACATCCGCAACATCGCGCCCAGCATTGAATACGCCAAGGCGGCAGGCATGATTTCGCAATGCTGCCTCTGCATCACCCACTCCCCAATCCATACGGTCGGCTATTACGTGGACATGGCCAAGAAACTCATCGACTTAGGCTGCGATGAAATCTGTCTGAAGGATATGGCCGGCATCGGACGGCCGGTGACATTGGGAAAAATATGCGCCGGAATCAAAGCCTACCGCCCCGACATCATCATCCAGTATCACTCCCACTCCGGTCCGGGCTTCAATATGGCTTCCATTCTCGAAGTCTGCAAAAACGGTTGCGACTATATCGATACGGCCATTGCGCCGCTGGCCTGGGGAACGGGCCACGCCGACATTCTGGCCGTTCAGGCCATGCTTCGGGATGCCGGTTTCGAGGTGAAGGACGTCAACATGATGGCCTACATGGAAGTGCGTTCGCAGATTCAGGCCATGATGGACGATTTCTTAGGTCTGTACTGTAATCCGCTCAACCGCATCAACAATTCCCTGCTGATTGCTCCGGGATTGCCGGGCGGTATGATGGGTTCGCTCATGTCCGATCTGGAAACCAATCTGGAAAGCATCAATAAATGGAAGGAAAAGCACGGACATCCGCTGCTCACTCAGGACGATCTGCTCATCAAGCTGTTCGACGAGGTTTCCTACATCTGGCCCAAATTAGGCTACCCCTGTCTGGTCACTCCGTTCAGCCAGTATGTGAAGAATCTGGCCCTGATGAATGTCATGCAGATGGAAAAAGGAAAAGAACGCTGGAGCATGATTGCCGACGACATTTGGGACATGATTCTCGGAAAAGCCGGACAGCTTCCCGGCCCGGTAGCTCCCGAAATCCAGGAACTGGCCAAGGCTCAGGGCCGCACGTTCAGCACAACCGATCCGCAGGCCAACTATCCGGACGAGCTCGACAAATACCGCCAGCTGATGGCCGAAAAGGGCTGGGAGACGGGACAGGACGACGAAGAACTGTTCGAATATGCCATGCATCCGTCGCAGTACGAGGCTTATAAAAGCGGAAAAGCGAAAGAAGACTTCCTGGCCGACGTGGCCAAACGGAAAGCGGAACTCCAGCATCCGGCCTCGGGCACAGCAGCTCCGGCAGCCCAGCCCGAAAAACTGATACTTACCGTCGACGGAAAGAGCTACGAAGTGCACATCGCCTACGACGGCGCTCCGGCAAACGCTCCGGCTCCGACTCCAGACAGCAAAGCATCCACAGGCACGGCCTCAGCTGAAGGCGAAGCCATTCTGGCCCCACTGGAAGGCAAGTTCTACCGCGTGAAAAGCGCCCAGGAAACAGCCAAGAATGTGGGCGACAGCGTGCAGCGTGGCGACATCATCGGCTATATCGAAGCCATGAAGACCTACAATGCCATCCGTGCGGAATTCGACGGTACGATCACCGAATTTGTCGTCAAATCGGGTGATTCGGTAGAAGAAGACGATGTATTAATGAAGATAGCCAGAAAATAAATGAACCAGATTAGTGATATTTTGAACAGGCTTTATGAGATGACGGCCTTCAGCAACATCATTGCCGAGCCGCAGTTTCTCATCATGTATGCCTTAGCCTTCATCCTGCTCTATCTGGGCATCGTGAAGAAGTACGAACCGCTGCTGCTCATCCCCATTGCCTTCGGCGTGCTGCTCGCCAACTTCCCGGGCGGCGAGATGGGAGTCATCCAGGCCGACTCGGCAGGTTACGTCACCTGTGCCGACGGCACGCGACGCATCATCTGGGAGATGCCGCTCCATCAGATTGCCCATGAATTCGGTCTGATGAATTTCCTTTATTACATGCTGATCAAGACCGGCTTTTTGCCTCCGGTCATCTTTATGGGTGTAGGTGCCCTGACCGATTTCGGTCCGATGCTGCGCAATTTGCGTCTCTCCATCTTCGGAGCGGCCGCACAGTTCGGCATTTTCTGCGTCCTGCTCGTCGCCATTCTGATGGGCTTCACCCCGAAGGAAGCCGCCTCGCTGGGCATCATCGGCGGTGCCGACGGTCCGACGGCCATCTTTACGACCATTAAGCTGGCCCCGCATCTGCTCGGTCCCATAGCCATTGCCGCTTATTCCTACATGGCGCTCGTTCCGGTCATCATTCCTCTTGTCGTGAAACTCACCTGCAGCAAGAAAGAACTGATGATCAACATGAAGGAGCAGGAAAAGCTGCATCCGTCGAAGACAGAGATCAAGAACCTGCGCGCCCTGAAAATCATTTTCCCGATTGCCGTGACCACCATTGTCGCCCTGTTTGTTCCGACAGCCGTACCGCTCATCGGTATGCTCATGTTCGGTAATCTGCTGAAGGAGATCGGCGCCGACACCAGCCGTCTGTTCGATGCCGCCTCCAATTCCATCATGAATACGGCCACAATCTTCCTGGGACTCTGTGTCGGCGGCACCATGACGGCCGAAGCCTTCCTGAACATGCAGACTTTGGGCATCGTCGTCGGCGGATTCCTGGCATTTGCGCTTTCCATCGCTTCCGGTATTGGCATGGTGAAGATTTTCAACCTCTTCACGAAGAAGAAAATCAATCCGCTGATCGGTGCCACCGGCCTGAGCGCCGTTCCGATGGCCAGCCGTGTCTGCAACGAAATCGCCACCAAATACGATCCCAAGAATCATGTGCTGAACTATTGCATGGCTTCCAACATTTCCGGCGTCATCGGTTCGGCGGTCGCTGCCGGTGTACTCATCTCATTCCTGAGCTGACCGACAGAATCCAGTAATACATACACGATATGTTGCATTTTGAATGTGATTATTTAGAAGGTGCCCATCCGCTGATACTGAAACGGCTGATGGAAACCAATATGGAAAAGACTCCGGGCTACACCACGGATGAGTATTGCGAAATGGCCCGTCAGAAAATCCGGCACAGTTGTGCCTGCCCGGATGCCGAAATCCATTTCCTCGTTGGCGGCACACAGACCAACGCCACGGTCATCGATGCCTGGCTCCGCCCCTACGAAGGCGTGATTGCCGCAGAAAGCGGACACATCAACCAGCACGAAGCCGGAGCCATCGAGGCAGGTGGCCACAAAGTAATCGCGCTACCGCATCAGGAGGGCAAACTGGCAGCCGCAACGCTTAAGGACTACCTGAACCGTTTCTATGCCGACGAGACCTATCCCCACATGGTAAACCCGGGTATGGTCTATATTTCCCATCCGACGGAATACGGCACCCTTTATACACGCAGCGAACTGGAAGCGCTTGCCGAAGTCTGCCACCAGCATCAGTTGCCGCTGTATCTCGACGGTGCACGGCTTGGCTACGGACTTGCCGCACGCGACACCGATCTCACGCTGCCCCACGTAGCCGCGCTCTGCGACGCTTTCTATATTGGCGGTACCAAAGTCGGCGCTCTGTTTGGCGAAGCACTTGTTTTCCCCCGTCCGGGTCGGATCAAACAAATGTTCTCCATCGTCAAGCAACACGGAGCCTTACTGGCTAAAGGAAGGCTTTTAGGGCTTCAATTCGACACCTTGTTCAGCAACAATCTCTATTTTGAGATTTCGCGTCAGGCCATCAACCGTGCGGAACAACTGCGCGAAGCACTCGAAGCCCTGAGATATATCTTTTTCGTACGTCCGCAAAGCAACCAGCTGTTTGTCCTGCTCAACAACCGGCAACTGAACGCTCTGAAAACCTATGCCACATTCAGCGTATGGGACGCCGTCGGAACGGACCACACCGTTATCCGCCTGGCCACCAGTTGGGCAACCACAGAAGAAGATGTCAACCAACTTATCGAAGCCTTGCGTCGAATCCGCCAAACGGACTGACACAACCAATAAATAAACAAATCTCCCTGCCGGAAAAGACTTCCGACAGGGAGATATTTTTTCAAAACAGTTTCTTATTGCTGCAACAGACAATAGCCTCGGACATATTTTTCACGCGTAATTTCTCAAACAGAATTTTTTTCCTTCGTTTAACGGCGCTCTCAGACAGTTGCAGCAACTCCGACATTTCCTTTTCCGTATATCCCTGGATGGACATACGGACAATTTCCTTTTCTTTCTCGCTTAATTGGGGTTTTGGAAATTCGTCCCAGCATTTTGTTTCCCGATTCCAAAGTAATTCTTTCTCGCCCAATCGGGCCATAATGGGTCCCGGATGCTTCTGATCGGTCAAGGAAACCTTACATAAAGCCCAGACGATTTCCTGCCGTTCATTCTTGATCAGTGGAATCAAGGTGTGCCGTACGGGCAAATAAGTCTCCCCACTCCGGATTCGGAAATCATAGGATATATAAATATCCTTTTCACGATCTTCTTCCGAAAGTTGCGAGTATCCGCCGAAACCGATTTCATTGACTTCAAACAAAAAGGATATGTCCTCGGGATGTACGTATCGCGCATAAAAATCATAGCCCATGCATTGCACTTCCCGGGCTGAAAGTCCGCACAGGAACAGGGGATTTTCATGGACATATACAAATTTCTTCCGGCTATAATCAATGATATAAAAACTTTGATATTCGTCTGCCAAAATCAGTTTAATGATGTGGATCAGCTGAGCAGCTTGCTCTTCCGAATAATTAATGGCATCGCTGATTTGATTCAAATGATTAAACAACTTTTGTATGTCCATATTTCAATATTTTACGTGGGCTAAGATAATATTTTTTCTAATTTTTCAAACACATTTGCCTGAAGATTTTTCAAAAATATACTTAAGTACACTTTTGTAAAAAAACATTGATTATTTTTTGTTTTTTGTTATTTTTTCCATCATCTTGCGCCATATTCCAGTTTGAAAAGTTAATAAAATCCACGAATGTACCGGAAGGATTTACTCCGGATAAAACAGTAATAATGAATCGCATGATGATGATGATAAAAAATAAAACTGAGAAATATATTAAATAATAAAATGATTTCCGTATGATGACGACGAAAAAATTTTTCTCCGCATTAGTGCT
>artificially_reared_2__coassemble_1582_pt1 | contig 7985 bp, 6 predicted proteins | sample artificially_reared_2__metabat2_low_PE_008 | metagenome-assembled genome bin artificially_reared_2 | reverse complement strand
ATCAATTAACTTATTTATTCTCAACGGATTAGTTATAAATTTAACGAAGTATTAAAGCAAAGAACAATACAAAAAATACCAAAGTGCCGGTGAAGATTAACAATATCGGCTAATTCAAGATAAAGTAAACGGTTATTCACTCCGTCTTTATCCTGAATTTTCCTCGAAGCGGTACTTTAAAGCCAAAGTCTGCTTCGAGGAAACAGGTTTATCTGTCTAACCACTCCTTTAACACTGTAGCCCGCTCACGACTTACCACCACTTCCGTATCCGGATATTTTTTCAGATGTACTTTCAACCGTGAATTAAACCAATTGTTTATACTTAATATACTGTCAATGCGCACAATATACTGGCGATTGACACGGAAAAATTCATCGGGGTTAAGTTGTTTTTCCAATTCATCAAGTGAATACGAAACTTTTTCATTCGTCCCATTATTCATATACAGACATACATTCCGTCCGTCCAATGCCACATGACTGATATCTTTTACCGAGACAGAAATATAACCGTCCCGATAAGGTAACAAGAAACGCTCCCGATAACGGTAATTGTTTTTACGCATGTGTTCCAACAACAGACGTATGTCGTCATTTCCTCCTTGCTGAATGCTGCTGTAACGCTTCACCTTCAGAATAGCAACAGCCAGTTCATCTGCGTTTATCGGTTTCAGCAGATAATCGAAGCTGTTGAATTTAAAAGCTTTTATGGCATATTCATCATAGGCGGTTGTAAAGATGACCGGAGAGGAAATGGACGATTGCCGCAGTGCGTCAAAGCTCAATCCGTCCGTTAAACGGATATCTGCCAATATTAAATCAGGGGCAGGATTCGTTTGCAACCACTCTACTGCATCCGCAATACTTGTCAGAGGCCCGGCTACATGATGCGTTGCGTCTATTTCCTCAAGCAATCGTTTCAGACGATTGAAATTCCTCTTTTCGTCTTCAAGAATCAATATGTACATGGTTCTTTATGTATTACAGGTAACTTAACTTGATACTGTTCTTTACTTTTCACTATAATGGGCTTTTTCTGACAAAGCAGAAAATAACGTCCGGCAATGTTCCGGTGTCCGATACCGGTAGAAACCAGTTCAGACATCATGGGACGCAACTCGTTTTCAACCACAATCCAATCTTCTTCCCCGTAAATACGTATCACCAAAGGATGGGAAGCAGAGAACTGATTGTGCTTGATGGCATTCTCCACCAACAGCTGTAAACAAATGGGAGGCATACATCCGTCATTGTCCTCTAACAGTTTGTTGTCCACGTTGATTCTTACGGCATTTTCGTAACGTATCTCAATCAGATACATATATGAATAAAGAAAATTGATTTCTTCGCGGATATGCACGATATCCTGCTTCAGATTCTGAATGACATAACGGTAAACTTTGGATAAATGCTCCAAAAATTTGTCTGCCAATGTACGGTCCTCCATGATCAATTCAGAAAGGATACTGAAGTTGTTAAACATGAAATGCGGATCAATTTGCGATTTAAGTACTTCGAGCTGCATCTGAGTGGCATACTCCTTTTCCTTCAATAACTTTATCTCCAACTCTTTCTTCTGATTTTCAGCATGAACATACGACTCCAGATAATGGGCGTTGGTATAAAGATAAGATACAAAAGTGGCGATAACACTGGAAACATAAAGTCCTTGTGAGAGGAAAGAGCTTTCATCGTCAAACAATCTTATACAGATTAATGAAAAACACCAGGCAGTCAGGTTGTTGAACACAAGCAATAAGAAAGAATTGACCAACAAACCTTTATAGGGCTTTCGGGTAAAAGAAACCCGACGGAATGACCAGTTACTGTAAAAGACAGACCATTCAACCAATACAAAACTTGATACAATTGTAAACAACACATCCATGACATAATCATTTAGGGTTGCTTCCCCACTCAGCAGCCACACAGCATACTCTTTATCAATCAATGCTGATAAAAAATAGGTGAGGACAAAGACGACTCCCACCAATAGTAATCGGTTGAGCAGATGATCAAACTTTGTTCTATCCATTGGCTTTTTTCTACAAAAATAAATCGCTTTAGCCATACTAACTAATTCAAGAGGGCTAAATCCGCATAAATCGAGTGTAAACTGTAAAAAAACAAGGCTCAACTTAATTATAGGCCCTGCATTTCAACAAAGCAGAACCGCGCTTTAATCCTGAATTTTACCGTTTTGGATCATATGACTTTAAACAATAATTGTTTTATTCCTATTTTTGCTCTTGGGTTACGGTTATATAGCATTAAAATGACAAGAAAACAAATTAGGAATATATGAAAACAAATTTAGCACTTATGATTTTGGACGAATCCGATAGAGAACAATTTAAGTTGGATATGTCGGACGCATTCCAGTTTTATGCCGAGGACGGTTATTTTTCGACAGATGAGCGAATTTTGCCTGTAGAGGAAATTGAACAGACACTATGCAAAGTCAACTCAATAGGTTATAAGGCAGTACAGGACGGCAGGATTGTCGGCGGCGCCATTGTCTCCATTGACAAGCAACGGCAACGCGGTTCGCTCGAACTGCTATACGTCAAACGTGGCACGCAGAGCCAGGGCATAGGCAAGTTTATGTGGTTTGAAATCGAAAGGTTGCATCCTGATGTGACCATTTGGGAAACAATAACACCGTCATTCGCCAAGCGCAATATTCATTTTTACGTCAACGTCTGTGGCTTCCAGATAACGGAATATTTCAATTCGCACCATCTCAATCCGCATCCCCAACCGAACTATGACGGTCCGGATGACGATTTCCGTTTTGAAAAAAGAGTGAGATAGCGAGAAACCTTTCTTGAAAATTTGTATGGTTGAATTTAGAGCAATAAAAAACTACAAATCGTTGATTTGCAGATTTTTGTTTAATCGAATCCAATATGCTTCGCGGAAAGAGGGGGATTCGATCCCCCGGTACAGTTACCCGTACAACGGTTTTCGAGACTGTCCCGTTCGGCCGCTCCGGCATCTTTCCGTGGCAAAATCAGTATTTTTCTGTTGTTTTTCTGTTGTCGTTGTTACTTCAGTTCTTGTTTTTTGTGTGGTATTATACCTAATTATATCTTCATTCGCATAAATTAAAATAATAGGTAGGATTAATTAGTCATATGGAGCGAGTAATCTATTTTTATTTCCAGCTATTTTGTCTATGACTACGGCAATGGCTCCATCGCCGGTGACGTTGCATGCAGTGCCGAAACTATCCAAGGCAATGTATATGGCAATAATGATTGCTTGCATGGTTTCGTCAAAGCCAAGCATTCCTTCAATGATACCTAATGCAGCCATAACGGCTCCTCCCGGTACGCCAGGAGCTGCGACCATCGTAATGCCAAGCATCAGAATAAAACCAGAATAATCTGCAAAATTTATGGGCATATCCAGCATAAACATGACAGCAAGGGTGCATGCTACAATTTTCATCGTGCTACCTGCCAGATGTATTGTTGCGCAAAGCGGAATGACAAATGAGGCAATGTTTTCGCTTACTCCATTTTTACGGGTTTGGGCCAGGGTGACCGGGATGGTTGCTGCTGATGATTGCGTTCCTAACGCTGTGGCATAAGCCGGAAGCATGGTTACCAGAAGTTTAAGAGGGTTTTTACGTGCGATTATTCCTGCAGCGGTAAACTGGATGAGCAGAAGTACTACGTGGAGCACGAGAATAACGACAACCACTTTTACGAATAGGGAAATAATGCTCATGGCTTGTCCGCTAACGGTCATGTTCAGGAAGATGCCGAATATGTGAAGAGGGAGCAGAGGAATAATGACTTTATTTATAATAATGGTGACGATTTCACCGAAATCAGAAAAACATTTCTTTAATGTGTCTCCATGGATTAGTGATAAGCCTATTCCACAGGAGAAGGCAATGAGTAGTGCGGTCATTACTTCTACAGGGGCAGGCATATCTATGGTGAAATAGGGTTGTAAAGCCTCTGCCGTATCATTGCCCGTAAATTGTTCAGCTATACTGGGGTCAATAATATGCGGATAGGTGAGTATGGAGCTGAAGTAGGTGAAAAAACCGGAAAAAAGGGTGGAACCATAGGCGATTACTGTAGTTATTAACAGAAGACGGCCTGCCCCTTTTCCTAAATCTGAAATTGCAGGAGTCACCAGTCCAATAATAATGAGCGGGATGGCGAACGTGAGAAAATTTGCAAATATGGCATTGAATGTAACAAATATTTTTGCTATGGGTAACGGTATGAATTGTCCTGAAACAATAGCGAGGATGATTGCTATGACGATTTTAAGCAATAATGAAATCTTGACTTTTTTCATTGTGTTTGATGTGTGGCCTTAAATTTAATGTTACAAAGGTAGTTTTTTTTAGGACAAAAACTATATCGCATTATGTTTTTATCTGTTCTTTTTCGGCGTCATATTCAGGCGATAGGTCACCTTCAGCAGGACATAGGATGACAAGGTCTGATAACGGACCTCCGTACGCCCGTAGGCATTGATGGTGTTACGCACATTGGAGATTTGGCGAAGCAGGTCGTTGGCCGAAGCCTTGACAATCCAGTTCTTGTTCTTTCCGAAAGTACGTGCCAGACCGGCATTCCACACCAGACAATCGTCGTTCATCGACGGATCAACGTATCCCCTACGGCTGTACATCGTGATTTTCGTATCGAAATCCAGCTTACCCGGCAACTGGGTCGTGAAATCCAACCCATAGGAAAAGTCCGTAGCCTTGATCTGCACAAAGTCGGCCCGGTCGCCGTCCACATGGCTCCACTTGGCATTGGCCAGGGCTTTCAGACGGGTGCGGCTGGTAAAACTATATGTCAGCTTGAGGTCACTGGTCCAGGACAGGTTCTGCACATTCTGCCGGCCGGTGCCCATCTCCGGGGTGTCGGACATATAATCCACACTATGCCCCAGCCGGAAAGTGCTGGACGCATCCATCGTCAGCTTGCCGTCCTCATCCAGACGCTGCCCGTAGTTGACACCTACGGTGGCCAGCCAGTCGCCGTCGGCATTCAGCGGTTGGGTTACCGTCTGTCCGGTACTGCGGTCATACGTACGGGCCATCACCGTGACATCCCGATTCCATTCATATCCGGCGTTGACGGAGTAGATGCGCTGCCGTACGGTGGTTCTCTTTTCAAAACGGGCTCCCACCTGATTGCTTCTCATCTTTCTCAGATCGGGATTTCCCAAAGACACATTCAGCGGATCGCTGTCATCGCGCACATCGAGCAGATAAAGCAATGTGGGCGCAGTTTCGCGATAGCGGTAGTTCAAGTTGAAATCGCCATAAGCCATCTGCACGCTCGGTTCCGGCAACACATAGCGGCGGTTGATGATGCTTATCCGGTTAGCGCGCAGGTCCTTGATCTCGGCACGCAGGAAGCGGAAGTTCGGCGACAGAGTGAATCTGAATTTTCCCTTCTGCTTCTCGCGGCTGGAAAAACGGATCTGCAGATCCTGCCAGAAATTCCGTTCCACCGTATGATAAGTATTGTTCAGGTCCACCGCTTTCTGCCAGCTGTCGCCGGTAGCCTGCAGGCTTTTTTCAAAATCGTTCCAGTCCGTGCTGCCCCAGTCGGGCGCCTGCCATCCGTCCACATCTTCCAGGCGATAGAGCGACCGTTCGCCGGATTTATATTCAAAAGATCCTTTGTACGTGAGATCCAGGGTAAGGCCCCACTCCCGGTTCCGGTCGGTCCGGATACTCCGGTTCACCGGCTGAAAGGACAGAGAGGCATAATAATCGTATGCTGTGACCGGAGCCGTCTCATAACGGTTCTGTCGGAAGCCGTCCGTGCCCGCAGTGGCACCGGCTGCACCATATTCCGTACGGTCGTCCTGATAGCTTTTGTCACGCGTATTCTTGTAGTTGCCGCCCCAACGCAGGGTATATTTCTTACCCCACCACGGATCGCGTAGGGAAATGTTTCCGGACAGATTGCCGCCCAGCTCCTCTTGAATGCCCAGGTTCATCTGCTGCCGCCGGTTAATCAGGCTTTTCAGATAGGCCTCACTGCCCATAGGGGCAAAGAAGTCATCCAGCTCGCCATCCGGATATTCGCCGTTTTCATCGGCTTCCAAGGATACCGAACGGCTCTGCCCGTGATGATCCGTACGCCTGTAATTCAAGGCCAGCTCTTTCAGATAGAAAATAAAGTCCTCGTCCTTATATTCCATCCAGGCATCCCATTTCAGGTCCGTCTTGTCATTATGGCGGTTCAGTGCCGATTTTCTGTAAATGTTTCCATGTTCCACATAACTCTCCGAACCGGTTTCCGTGCGCAGGTCGCTTTGCGTAAAGATTGCCAGCAAATCCGTCGCCATCCGGAACTTTTTGCTCTCGTCAAAACTGAATCCCAAGCCACCGATCTGCACTTTGTTCCATTCCATATCCGGATTTACAGACCGAATTTCCCCCATTTGTGTAGTGGCCCACAAGTCGTTGGTATTGTTCACATTACCAAACAAGGCAAGGTTAGACCGGTCGGTATATCGCATCAGTGACAAGGTTCCGGCATAGAGTCCGGTGGTCGGTGCTGTTGTCTCCGCGCCCCCCGCAAGGGTTGCTTCCAGCAGCCAGCTGCCCATATACTTCCGTTTCAGCCCCACATCCATCACCAGTTCTTTCTGTTCGCGGGCCACATCATCAAACTCTCCCAACGGAGTCTTGCGATACACCTTTACCTTCTGCACCGTATAGGCGGGCAGTGCCTTGAGTGCCACACTCGGATCGCCACTAAAGAAATCCTTTCCGTTGATCAGCAGGCTGCTGACAAACTCTCCGTTTACCGTGATGCGCCCGTGTTCATCAATCCGCACTCCGGGCAGATTCTGGATCAGCGTTTCCAGCATATCCCCGTCCGAGAGTTGGAGTGCGTCGGCATTATATTCCAGAGTATCCCCCTTGTTAACCATCAGGATTTTGGACGCCGTAACCTCCACATCGCCCAGTACCTTTTCTCTGATCGGGAACAGGCGAATTTTGGTTTGCCAATAACGGGTAGGCGCAAACTTATATTTGTCCATCGGAATATCCACTTTCTCCAAAGCGCTCTCATAGCCCTCGGCCTCCACCTTGACAAAGCAGGATGAAAGCAGCGGCAGACGCGTCGTAAAGAAATAAGAGAAAACCGCATCCTTAATCACTACACGATACTGTGCTGTTCCCAAAAAAGTGGTATCTTTTTCGTGAAACAAAGTCACCTTTGCTTCTCTTACTGGTTTCAGGCTCACAAAATCCTCCAGGAAGACATCTAAAGTCAGGGAATCAGAGTGTTGGGTCTGGGCTTTTGCCAGAACGGATACAGCGAAAAGCAGTAGTCCAATAATGGAATATTTTATATTCATGGTCTGTTCATTTATAAGATTTCAGAGATCAATTTGCTTTTTCGGACCTCTCAGAGAAGCATTCGGCTTAATCAAGATGATTTCACAAAAGATTTTCATCGATGGAGACGATGGTCATGTAGCACTCGGAATGACCATAATGGTCAGACTAAATTCAAAATATGTTCCTTTTTAAAGTGGACTCAAATATCTTACTATTCAAAGTTAAACAATTATTTATAAGTATCAAAAAGCAGAGAATATATCATTCTAAGAATTTAGTCAAAGACACTCTTGTCTGAGCTATAAGATTTCTTTCGGAACCTTTTTTCAATAAAAATCTGGGGAATATAACTTATCACCACAGGAAATGTGTGCTGGGTTATGTGTGTGGTCAAGGGAAAGGAACGGCCGATGGGGTATTCCTATTTCTTTGAGAAACTGGTTGTATTTCTGATTGGAGGTTATCTCCATCCTTAAATTGTTGCATTCAAGAAAAAGTAACCGTATTTTCGAAGGCTTGTATGGTTGAATTTAGAGCAATAAAAAAAGCTACAAATCGTTGATTTGCAGCTTTTTGTTTAATTGAATCCAATATGTTTCGCGGAAAGAGGGGGATTCGAACCCCCGGTACAGTTACCC
>artificially_reared_2__coassemble_1498_pt1 | contig 8382 bp, 7 predicted proteins | sample artificially_reared_2__metabat2_low_PE_008 | metagenome-assembled genome bin artificially_reared_2 | reverse complement strand
CTACCTTTGGAATAGAGCGTAACGGAAAGAATATCATAAACTTCCATTAAAATTAGAAAGCGTATGTCACGAAAAATATTAGCTATAGGATTAAAGGTTATAGATAACTTAATTCTAATATATTCTGCATTTATGATAGTGTTTATATCAATTTTTGATTTGCTCTCAATGTCGGTGAACATAAGTTTTACTGGGTTTCTTTTAGAAGAGATTATTCCTCATGCTTCTGCTTTAGTTGCGTTGATTTTTCTTATTAGATACATTTGGACTACGAATAAGAAGGAATCAGATACTCTTAAAAGAAATTGATTTTTGTCTGACAAAACTCTATAAAATACCTATTTAGTATTCATGAAAAATCTTGCTATCTATTTATTATTGTGTTCATTAACATTATCTGCTTGTCGTCAGCAAGACAGACAGCGCAATTTGGCAAATTGTGATACCGTATTTCTTGATTCCACAAGGACAGAATCCCCAGCTAATCACGAAGAAACTTTGCTTATTGATTCTGCTAAAGTGGCTATTTTTGCAGCTGTACTGAGTGCGAATGCAATAAACATTTCAGTATATAAAGACAGAGAAGGCGTTATTGAACTAGAATCGTCTCCACGCCTGAAAGAAAAGCTATCAGAAGCAGAATCGAAGTTAATTATAAAAAGAATCAGTAATGTATTTATAGAGGCTAAAAGTGATATTATTGTTTCTAAAAAATATTTTCCAGAAGTAGTAGTAGCAGACTATCCTTGGTTTACATTTGAAATTTATATGAAGGGAGAGAAAATTGTTAAAGATTATATTGTAGGAACCCGACAAGATCATTATGAAATAACATATTCGAAATCATTTTTAGATTTGTATCATTATTTATTTGGAAAAGCAGAAAGTCTATATGAGAAAAGTAAATATATGCCATAAATTTTCTAATATGAGAATTTGATATGGATACAAAACGATTAAATTTATTTCAATATCTTTCTACTGCATGGTGGGTATTACAAGGCATTTTTCTGATGTGTATAGCATCTTTTACAACATTGATATATGTCGAACTATTTGTCATTCTTTTTGCAATTTTGAGGAACTGCAAAAAGAAAGTTATAAGGATATTGTCTCATATAGGTCTGATAATATATATGGTAATCGCATCTATAACTATTTTTATGGTCATAGCAGTTGCAAGCCCCACCCAAGTTGGACTTGCTTACTTATTGATAATCGGTGTATTCAATATAATATTTTCAATAATAGACATAAGTAAACTGTTGTATTATATCTATAATTCAGAATGAAAATATTGGGGCAATTCAAATATACACGTTGCTCCAAAGATTATTATATCTGTTGTTTTTCTGTTACTATTTCATTGGCTTATTTCTTTTTGTGCCAAATTAATTTTATTCTCCGTCTCCCTATTTCTTTTTCAAATGACACGGAATCAAGCGGGCCTATGAGATTTTCCCTTATAATAGAATAAGTTTTACCTTGATAATAAAGGTCTTCAAATGTTGAAGAATTGTCTGTATCAACCGGTATAGACTTATCAATAATCCAATAGTTGGATACTTCACCAGCAATCGTATCTTGAGGAAAAGTTTGATGAAACCCTGATCGTGTTTTCGTCTCAACTATAATCCAACGATCATCAAAACCGTATCTTGCTGTACCAAAAGGTATGACATATTCGGCAGGCTTCTTATCGCTCGACTGATAAATGATTTCACCGTCGGCACACAAAATATAGTTGCTACCCAAATCTTGCTCAATATCCCAATTTTTGAGAACTGAATTGAAATACAAGCCTAAACCGGCTATGAAAACAAAGCCAATAAGCAACTTCAATAGAATTTTTGATTTATTCTTTGCCATAACTTTTGCTCGTTAAAATATTTTCTTTACTGTTTCCCATACATTTTTATCAGATATTCCTGTAACTGGGGAGTCTTATTACCTGAATAAATACGATTTTTATCAAATATCGTCCAACTCTCAGCATCTGGAAAATCAATTATTTCAAAACTATTAGGATCAGCTCCGAAGATTATTCCACAATACGTATTTCCCGTCTTATTACCAATTATGCATGTCTATGATAATTTATGTTCGGTAGAAGAAAATCCGGAAAAGGATTTTGATCAATAGTGCTCAGTTACAATATTCTGACACTCGCCCCATTGCGCGTCAGACGGGATAATTTCTTTTGAGCTAAAAGGATCAAGGTTGTGTGTGGCTTTTCCAATCACTAAAGATGATTGGTATACGGAACAGGTCTTCCCTATGCCAACTCATATATCCGAGTTGCCACCAGATGAGCATCACAGAACACAGACATGATTCTGGTTATTTTAAAATAAAGGTGATCATATCCTCGATCACCTGCTTGTCCATTCGGCCAGGCTGAAGATACTCTTCAGGGCGAGCTTTCTCGCCAACGCCAGACTGCATCAGATGATTCAATTGGGGATAAAAGCGAAATACAGCATTTTTATTGTGTCGGAGCAGTTCCTTCCATAAATTGAAATCTTCGGTGGTTGCCTGATAATCACGACCACCCTGAAGCACCAGGACCGGACAACGGAGCTTTCGGACATCATTCTTCACCCGATAATCAGAGACAGCTTGCAGATATTCGTCCGAAATGTTTTGAAGCAGACTGTTACGTAAAACAGCGGGATCGGAACAAGCCGTTCCAGGAAGGCTGCAAATATACCGTATCTGTTCGTTAAGCAAGGTTTGGAAATCACGAGCCGGTGCCGACATGAGGAGCACACCAGCCACAGCATCCCTACCGGCCCGACGAACAATGCGCGGTGTGAGCATTCCACCCTGACTGTGCCCTAACAGGAAAACCCGTCTGGGATCAATTCCATCATAAGTCGTCACTTGATGTAAGGCTGCTACGGCGTCATCCACCGTCTCGGTATCGTAGTTCTCAGGCAGGTCGGGATCGGCCCAACTGGTACCGTAGGCACGGGTACGCTTGTCGTAACGCAACGTGGCGATACCCTTTTCAGCAAAGGCCCAGGCCAATTCCTGAAATGGTTTGTTCGGACCTATGGTGGCATCCAGATCTTGCGGACCCGAACCATGAACCAGAACAACCACAGGAACACGTCCGCCAGCAGGACAGTCGACGGGCATGGTCAGCGTGGCTTGTAGCCGGAAACGTCCGCTGCGCACCAACAAATGACGTTCCTTAATATAATCCGGCTTGGTTATATTCTGAATAAGTGGTTGAAAAGAAATCCCTGCAATATGTTCATCGGCATCAATCGTCAGGTAAAAACGTACCCGTGCATCCGTGAACTGTAATTCACGAATGCCATACCAAAAACCATCCTTTGCGTGAAACGACCAGGAGCCATCATCGACCAGGTCTCCGGAACGTGCCTGAAGCGAGGCATAAATGCCCCCCAACAGTATCGGTGGCATTTGATCCTGAATGTGCTTGCTGGAATGATTGAATATACTGTCGCCTGCACCAGACTGAATCCAGTTAAAGTAGCGTTCAAAAAGAATGTCACGACGAAGGCTGTCGCATGGTTGCTCCGTTGCCTCGCCAGCGGAAAGAGAGAGCACGGGCAAACAGTAAAACAAAAATAACAGGAATAACTTATTCATACGGATTTCTTGAAAACAAAGCCAGTATGTCGGTTCAAAACAGATTGAGTTTGTTCTGCTGTGCTTCCTCAAAAGAAACAAGCTGCTGACGACGGTCGGAAACTTGTGCCCGCAATGCTTCCTGTTCGGTGCGCAATTCGGTACAGGCGGCATCATGCGTTTCAGGATTCAGAAAGCGACTGGCTACGCCGGCATTCTGCGATGCGTCCTTCACCCAAATGACCGGGCCGTCATAAGCCGGTGCAATGCGTAAGGCCGTATGGAGTCGGCTGGTTGTGGCCCCTCCTATCAGAACCGGTGTCGTAATACCGGCTTTCTTCAGCTCGCTGACCACGTGGACCATCTCGTCCAGACTGGGTGTGATCAATCCACTCAGACCGATCAAGTCGGGATGAATGCGCAAAGCTGTCTCAACGATTTGTTCGGCGGGAGTCATAACGCCTAAATCCACAATTTCATATCCGTTGCATGCCATCACAACGCCTACTATATTTTTTCCTATGTCGTGGACATCTCCCTTTACGGTAGCAATCAGGACCTTTCCGGCAGACGCCGTCCCTTCGACTTTTTCGGCTTCAATGCGAGGCTGCAGGATGCTTACGGCCTTTTTCATGGTGCGGGCCGTTTTCACTACCTGAGGCAAAAACATCTTGCCGGCCCCAAACAAGTCACCTACCCGATTCATTCCTTTCATAAGCGGACCTTCGATCAGATCAACGGCATGCTCATACTGACGGCCTGCCTCTTCCAGATCGGTTTCCAAATATTCACTAATGCCCTTCATCAGAGCATATTGCAGACGTTCCTCGACTGGCTCCATACGCCAGGCGTCTTTCCGGGCTGTTGCGGAAGCAGTTGCCGGATTTCCAGCTTTTGTCTGGTCAGCCTCTGCTTTCATGCGGTCGGCCAGTTCAATCAGGCGTTCGGCCGCATCTGTTCTGCGATTGAGCACGACGTCTTCGATGTATTCCAGAATGTCGGCAGGAATGTCTGCGTACATCACGGACGTAGCCGGATTGACAATACCCATGTCCATCCCCTTCTGGCAAGCATAATAGAGAAAAACAGCATGCATAGCTTCGCGAATATAATTGTTTCCGCGAAACGAAAAGGACAAATTGCTGACACCACCGCTCACGTGCGCTCCGGGAAGATGCCGACGGATCCATCCTGCGGCTTCAATAAAGTCTACAGCATAGTTATTATGTTCTTCCATGCCGGTTGCAATGGCCAGTATGTTCGGGTCAAAAATAATATCATTCGGATTGAATCCTATCCGTTCGGTAAGCAGACGATAGGCACGGGCGCAGACTTCAATTTTTCGAGCATAAGTGTCGGCCTGCCCCTGTTCGTCAAACGCCATAACGACAACAGCTGCCCCAAGACGCTGTATACGTCGTGCATGCTCCAGAAAAACGTCTTCACCTTCTTTCAGAGAAATGGAATTGACAATACATTTTCCCTGCATGCATTTCAGGCCTGCTTCGATGACATCCCATTTCGATGAGTCGATCATCACCGGAACACGGGAAATCTCCGGTTCGGCTGCAAGCAGGTTCAGGAAGGTAGTCATCTCGGCTTTTGTGTCGAGCAGACCGTCGTCCATATTGATGTCGAGCACCAGGGCACCATCTTCCACTTGTTTACGGGCGATGTCAAGTGCTTCGTCGTACTTCTTTTCGTTGATCAGTCGGAGAAATTTGCGTGATCCTGCAACGTTACACCGTTCACCGACGTTGACGAAATTCATCTCAGGCTTAACTTCCAGCGCTTCCAATCCGCTCAGCAACATGTAATCGGGTTTTGCAACCGGCTCGTGAGGTGTCACATGCTCCACCAGACGGGGAAAGAGCGCGATATAATCGGGAGTAGTACCACAACATCCGCCGATAATATTTACCAGATGTTCATCGAGAAATTCGCGAATTTCTTCTGCCATCATTTCCGGAGTCTGGTCGTATTCTCCCATGCTGTTGGGAAGCCCGGCATTCGGATATACTGATATATAATAGGGCGCTTTTCGGGCCAATGTAACCAACGAGGGCTTCATATCGCGGGCCCCGAAGGAACAGTTCAGTCCGATCGAAAATATCGGTGCATGCTGGACGGATGCTAAAAAGGCCTCAATGGTCTGTCCGGACAACGTACGTCCGGCTCGGTCAGATACCGTGACCGACAACATGAGCGGTACCCGTCTACCCGTCCGGTTCATCGCCTCTTCAGCTGCATATACAGCTGCCTTGGCATTCAGAGTATCGAAAATGGTTTCTACGAGCAAGGCATCTACCCCACCCTCAAGCAAAGCTTCCATCTGCTCCTGATAGGCCAGAGCAAGCGTATCGAACGTCAAAGCCCGAAAAGCCGGATTGTTCACATCGGGGCTCATGGAGCAGGTCTTATTGGTCGGCCCCACCGAACCGGCAACGAACCGAGGCTTATCGGGGGTCCGCACAGACCAGGCATCGGCTGCTTCACGGGCGATTCTGGCAGCTGTCAAATTGATTTCGCGACAATAGTCTTCGACGTGATAGTCGGCCATGGATATACGTTGGGCACTGAACGTATTTGTTTCGATGATATCGGCACCAGCTTCCAAATAACGTTCATGAATGGCACGAATAATATCCGGACGCGTCAGGCAAAGAAGATCATTGTTGCCTTTCATCTGGCCGGGTAAATGCTGAAAACGTTCGCCACGAAAATCATCTTCGCTCAGTCTGTACTGCTGCACGACAGTTCCCATAGCACCGTCGAGCACAAGAATCCGTTGCCGGATAATATCTTCTAATGGATAGGATTTCATAGATTTTTTTGTGTTTGTGCGGATGCAACCGGTATTCCCGGTCTCTGAAATTCTAATACTTTTTAAACTGACGGTCTATTTCCCGGCGATCTTCTTTTTCCTTTAAGCTCTGCCGCTTGTCGAACTCTTTCTTACCCCGGCATAAATAAACGTCGAGTTTAGCCAACCCTTTTTCATTGATGAAAAGTAACGTCGGAACCAACGTGAAGCCGGGACTTTTCAGATCCTGCTGCAATTTCCTGATTTCTTTCCGGCTGAGCAGGAGTTTACGGTCGCGGCGTGCCGTATGATTGTTGTAGGAACCATAGGAATATTCGGCCACATACATGTTCTTGACCCAAACTTCACCATTGTTGATATAGCAAAACGTATCTACCAGACTCGCCTTACCGTTCCGGATGGATTTAATTTCTGTTCCGGTCAGGACAATTCCCGCCGTATATTTGTCGAGCAACAGATAGTCGAATGATGCCCGCTTGTTCTTAATATTTACGCTCTTGACCTTGATTTTCTTTTCTGCCATAATTCTTTTCACCTGTGTTTGTTGCTGCATCAATCCTTGACGACTTTGGCAAACAAATCGATATGCTCGTCGACATAGCGGGCCAGTATCCCGGTTACCTCTTCCTCCATTTCGACAAAAGCATCGTCGAGTGCATCAAAATCGCCGTATTGCTCAAACAAAGCCATAAACTCCTCATCGGTACAGTCACGAGTCAGCTCGTCACGATACTTCTCATAGAGCTTGCGCCCCTTGTACACCAATTTGGAGAAGTCGTGCGCTCCCATGATGCGCATGGCTTTGGCAAAGGGATTTTCAAAGATAAACGGGCCATATCCGTTATGAATCAGTTGTACGAAGCCACCATCCATGACTTCATCACGAAACATGACGTATGCTAACAGAGAAATTTGTTCCCCGTTGAGCAAGTGCATGTTGTCACCAGTCAGCTGCCCACCCAAAATTTCTAAATAACGGTTGGTAAACACTGAGACAAATTCGTCCATACCCTGTCGAGCTGCCTCGATCAGTTGCGATTCGTTAACGGTTATTTCATTTTCTGCCATATCTTCTTGATTGATTCATGGACAAAGGTAAGAAAAAAACATTATTTTTGTGCCGATTCATCTAATTTATTATATCGATTCCCATGAATAAGAATAGAGAAAATGTATCGTTGACTGCTGCTACCATGTTTATTGATTCAAAACCACATTATGCCTTACTTGATGCATTACGGGGTGTTGCGGCGCTTTTAGTTGTCTTCTATCACATTTTCGAAGGATTTTCATTTGCTCACGGTGGTATCATCACAACAATCAACCACGGTTATCTGGCTGTCGATTTTTTCTTTATGCTGTCTGGCTTTGTACTTGCTTATGCTTACGACAACCGATGGAACAAAACTCTGACAACAACTGGTTTCATCCGGCGGCGGTTAATCCGGCTGCATCCCATGATTGTGGCTGGTACGATCATCGGTATGATCACGTTTATCATTCAGGGCCGGGTTCAATGGGACGGAACCACGGTGGCTCTCGGATCAATAATCGCTGCTTTGATTGCAGGAATGTTTTTGATTCCTGCAATCCCCGGGGGATATTACGAGGTTCGCGGAGCCGGTGAAATGTATCCCTTAAACGGTCCGAGTTGGTCTCTCTTCTTTGAATATATCGGCAATTTGGTATATGCCTTGTTCTTACGCCGTCTTACTGACAAAATGCTTATGGGTGTAGTCGCCTTGACGGGTATTTGCTTTGGCTGGTTTGCCATAGCAGATGTGTCGGGTTATGGTATGATCGGTGTGGGATGGACCTTGGATGGCATGAATTTCTTAGGTGGATTTCTGCGTATGATTTTTCCGATGTCATTTGGTATGTTGTTATCCCGTAAGTTCCGTCCGATTCGGGTGAAGGGAACTTTCTGGATCTGCACATTGTCGCTTATTGTCCTTTTT
>artificially_reared_2__coassemble_1408_pt1 | contig 8760 bp, 5 predicted proteins | sample artificially_reared_2__metabat2_low_PE_008 | metagenome-assembled genome bin artificially_reared_2 | reverse complement strand
GCGCCTCGTAGCGTGCATCCATGCTGATGTCCTTAGGTTGGTTGAAACCGCTGAACACGCTCACCTGCGAGAACTTCGTCACCCCTGTCAGCAACACGAACTGCAGATGACTGTCCGCGCCCTTAAACACCGAGTAGAACGCCTTCAGCACATTGCGGTGCCGCTCTTCCAGACCGGTGTCCACATCCAGCACGTCCAGAATCGGCTTGTCGTACTCGTCCACAAGCACCACAGCCCGGCGGCCCGTCTGACGGTGCGCCGCTTCCAAAACCTGGATAAAACGGTCGCCATATCCTAATTCATTCGTCCGGACGGGCAGACCATACTGCTGCTCCCACTCTGTCAGATAAAAACTGATTTTCTGTTCCAGTTCTCCCGGATTGGTAAAATTGCCTCCGTTGAAATCCACATGGAAAACGGGATGTACCGCCCACTCCGTCTCCAGACCATCCATGGCCAGGCCACGGAACAGCTCCTTGCGGCCCAGATAATAGTTCTCCAAAGTAGAGACCAGCAGGCTCTTGCCAAAACGACGAGGCCGGCTCAGAAAATAAATGCTGCCTTCATGCGTCAGACGGAAAATCAGATCGGTTTTGTCCACATAAACATAACCGTCCTCGATAATGCGCTCAAAACTCTGGATGCCTATCGGATATTTCATAACGTTGCTGCTTTTAATTCATCTCATGCAAATCATGCTGATGCAAATATAATACAAACTCAGGAATTTTCTGAAAAAACAACGAGTTATCTTTATTTCACCACGGGACATGCGTTTCTGTTTTTATGATCTCTGATTTTGTGTGCCTACGCTTCGAACATATTTTGAGTTTTGAGTGATGAAATGTTTCGGCTGCAAAAGCCAGCGCGACGGTACTTTCGGAGATGGCCAACTCGTGAACACGAAACGGCCGTCTGGTGACAACGAGATGAGCAACTGCGCACAACCAGTTGGTCATCGATTTGGAGTTGGGTCAGACCATCCTTCAATTGGTTGTTTTTCTTATTTTTACGCCCAATCTTATTCAATAAAAAATACAATAAATATGAATCCCGATTGTTTTTTACAGCAATTCCACGGATTTTAGCTAACTTTGTATGAAACAAACCAGATTTGAACACAATGCAAGTCAAAGAACAGATAGAACAGCTCAGATCGGAATTGCACCGGCATAATTATAATTATTATGTATTGAATGCGCCGGAAATATCCGACCGCGAATTCGATGAAATGATGCACCGGCTTCAGGAACTGGAAGCGGCGCATCCCGAATTTGCCGACCCGAATTCGCCGACGCAGCGCGTCGGGAGTGACCTGAACCAGGAATTTACACAAGTGGCTCATAAATACCCGATGCTTTCGCTGTCGAATACTTATAATAAGGAAGAAGTGGCCGATTTTTACGAACGCGTGCGAAGCGGACTGGAAGGGGAGTCATTCGAAATCTGCTGCGAGATGAAATACGACGGACTGTCGATCTCGCTCGTCTACGAACACGGACGACTGGTGCGCGCAGTGACCCGTGGCGACGGGGTGCAGGGCGATGATGTGACCCAAAATGTCAGAACCATCCGTTGCATTCCGTTGCAATTGTCTGCAGCGCGGAATTATCCGGACGAATTCGAGATCCGTGGCGAGATTCTGATGCCGTGGAAGAGTTTCGAGGCTCTGAACAAGGAGCGTGAGGCACGGGAAGAGCCACTTTTTGCCAATCCCCGAAATGCTGCTTCGGGTACCTTGAAAAGCAAAAATTCATCGGTTGTAGCGGAACGTAAGTTAGACGCCTATCTCTACTATCTGTTGGGCGACCAATTGCCCACAGACGGACATTATGAGAATCTCGAAGTTGCCCGAAGCTGGGGGTTCAAGATTTCGGAGGGCATGAAGAAAGCAAAGACGCTTCAGGAAATTTACGATTATATTGATTACTGGGACAAGGAACGCAAGAATTTGCCGGTAGCTACGGACGGCATCGTCCTGAAAGTAAATTCATTAAGACAACAACGCACATTGGGCTATACGGCCAAAAGTCCTCGTTGGGCCATCGCCTACAAGTTTCAGGCAGAGCGGGCCCGAACCCGCCTGAATGAAATCACGTTTCAAGTGGGGCGTACGGGAGCGGTGACGCCAGTGGCCAATATGGATCCGGTGCAACTGGCCGGCACGGTGGTTAAACGGGCTACCCTGCACAATGAAGACGTAATGAAACAACTGGATCTGCACATAGGCGATATGGTGTATGTAGAAAAAGGGGGAGAGATCATTCCCAAAATCGTGGGTGTCGATCTGGAAGCGCGCAATTTCATGCTGGGACCGGAGGCGAAATTCATTACGCACTGTCCGGAATGTGGTGCCAAACTGGTCCGCTACGAAGGAGAAGCTGCCTGGTACTGCCCGAATGAAACCATGTGCCCGCCTCAAATCAAAGGTCGTATTGAGCATTTCATCAGCCGGAAAGCCATGAATATAGACAGTTTAGGACCTGAAACCATTGACGATTACTACCGTAGGGGACTGATTCACAATGTGGCCGACCTTTATGATATTGAGGTTCAGCAGATCAATGGGGGAGATGGTAGCCGGGAAAAATCTGCCCGTAAAATTGTCCGGTCTATTGCCGAATCATGCCATGTGCCTTTCGAACGGGTCGTATTCGCTCTCGGAATTCGTTTTGTCGGCGAAATCGCTGCAAAGACATTGGCCCGGAATTTCAAGAGCATGGATGCCTTAATCGCGGCCCGAACAGACGATCTGGTACAGATTCCGGGGATTGGTGCCGTGATAGCCGAGAGTGTGGTCAGTTTTTTCAGGAACGAAGACAATCTGAAAATCATCGGGCGGCTCAAGGCCAAAGGAGTGCAAATGCAACTTTCGGAAGAAGAAAGCGGCATGGCTTCGGATCTGCTGGCCGGAAAAAGCATCGTCATATCCGGAGTGTTTGCCAAGCATTCGCGCGACGAGTACAAGGCCCTGATCGAAAAGAACGGTGGCAAAAACGTGGGCAGCATCTCATCGAAGACTTCATTTATCCTGGCCGGCGAGAATATGGGCCCGGCCAAATTGGAGAAAGCGAAAAAATTAGGTATCGAAATCATGAATGAAGACGATTTCCTGCGCTTATTAGGAATATAAAATTATTGCTTAAATCGGATTAAATTCGTATTTTTGTCACCAAAACGCAAAATCCACAGTAATTATGGTACAAAATAAATTCAAGGGATTAGGGATTGCGCTAATCACTCCTTTTAAGTCCGACGGCAGCGTAGATTATGATGCACTGCTTCGTTTGGTGGAATATCAAATCAAAAACGGCATTGATTTTCTGTGTATTATGGGAACAACTGCCGAAACGCCCTGTCTGACAGCCGAGGAAAAAAAGAAAATAAAGGAACTGATTGTCGAACGAGTGGCCGGACGTGTCCCGTTGCTGATGGGATGCGGCGGAAACAATACGGCTGCAGTCGTGGCCGATCTGAAAAACAGCGACTGGCGGGGGATTGACGGTGTTCTTTCGGTTTGTCCTTATTATAATAAACCTTCTCAGGAAGGATTATATCAGCACTACAAGGCATTGGCCGAAGCTACGCCATTGCCGATTGTGCTCTATAACGTGCCCGGACGAACCGGCGTCAATATGACAGCCGAAACAACGCTCCGTCTGGCCCGTGATTTTGAAAATATCGTTGCCATAAAGGAAGCCAGTGGCAATATTACCCAGATGGATGACATCATCAAAAACAAGCCGGCAAACTTTGATGTTATCTCCGGTGACGACGGAATAACATTTCCTCTGATCACGTTAGGTGCAGTAGGCGTGATTTCTGTTATTGGCAACGCGCTTCCTGCAGAATTCAGCCGCATGGTCCGGCTTGCCTTGCACGGCGATTACGAAAGTGCACGGACCATTCATCATAAGTTTGCCGAACTGTTCAAGCTGTTGTTTGTGGACGGTAATCCGGCAGGAGTCAAGGCAATGCTTCATGCCATGGGCATGATCGAGAACCAGCTGCGTTTGCCTTTGGTACCTACGAGACTGACAACCATGGAAAAAATCAGTGCGATATTAAAGGAACTGGACATCAAGATCTGATTATAAGCACGAAATATGCTTCCGGCCGGTGCGTGACGCCTGAAGAGGGCAAACGTACCGGCCGGAAGCGTGTTCTGTCTACCTCAATTTTATCCAATATTCTATTAAACATAATCGTCATTATAACGAGATAAGGCATCTGGTCAAAATCCTTAAAAATATGCCTGATTTTAATGGCATATTCTATAAGCATAGTGATTTTTATTATCTTTGTACCATCAAATATGGCGTTAATTATGAGAAATGAATCAGGAGCTGCCTACGCAGCGTCAAAATATACTGAATTTGTGGTCAGGAAACCGGCACTGCTCATGGATTTCCTGTTGAAGGAAATGGCTGGGATCAGCCGAAACAAGGTTAAGGACATCCTGACCGGTCACGGTGTCACCGTAGACAAAAAGCTCGTTACACAATACAATTTTATGTTGGAGCCTAACATGGTTGTTCGGGTCAGCAAACACAAACGCAGCACGGAACTGAACAACAAATACGTGAAAATTGTCTATGAAGACAAGGATATCATCGTTATCGAAAAAAATACTGGTATCCTTTCCATGGCGGCAACCACACAATCTTTCAGCGTCAAAACCATTCTGGATGAGTACTTTAAGCGCCGGCATTTCAAATGTACGGCACATATCGTGCATCGACTGGACCGGGATACGTCCGGATTGATGATCTATGCCAAAACTATCGAAGCACAGCAGATTCTCGAAGAAAACTGGCAAAACATCGTCACTGATCGACGCTATGTGGCTGTAGTTTGCGGAAAAATGGAGAAAGAAGGCGGAACCGTTTCCTCATGGCTAAAAGACAATAAGGCTTTTATTACTTATTCCAGTCCTACGGACAATGGCGGAAAATATGCGGTAACACACTATCATACGCTTAAAACCAGCGATGACTTCTCGTTAGTAGAGCTGAAACTGGAAACAGGGAGAAAAAATCAGATACGTGTCCATATGAAAGATTTGGGTCATCCGGTGGCCGGAGACGTCAAATACGGCAATGGCAGAAATCCGATCGGCCGACTGGCCCTGCATGCTTACCGCCTGAACTTCTATCATCCGATAACGCATGAATACATGACTTTCGAAACTCCGTTCCCCACTCCGTTTACCCGTATGTTTCATCAAGATAATCAAGCAGAAAAAGCATAACAAACCAAAAAAAGGAGAAGAATTATGAAAAAGCATTTTATTCATACTGCCGCAATTCTGGCAGTTTTATCCCTGAACAGCTGTGGAGTTCCGGGCAGTAACACGAACAGTTCAGCTACAACCAGTCAGGCCCAGAATGCCGGTTCGCAGATTGGCGGTGTCTTAGGCAGTCTGTTGGGCAGTGTTTTAGGACAGGACAATAACTTGACTCAGAAAGAGTTGGTTAATACCTGGATCTACAAGAGTTCAGACTGCAAATTTGAATCAGATAATTTTCTGAAGCAGGCAGGCGGTGAAATTGCAGCATCTACCATCGAAAATAAACTGAATGAACTGTTTTCAAAGGTAGGTATCGTAGAAGGCAACTCCGGATTTACATTCAACGATGACGGAACCTATTACCTGATCATGGGTGAACAGACACTTAACGGCACCTATTCCTACGACGAAAGCACGGGAAATATAGAGCTCGCAGGTACGTTCGGATTATTGAAAACAAATGCCGTCGTCGTACGAAACAGCAGTAACAGCATCAGTATTCTTTTTGATGCGGACAAGTTGCTGAAACTTACGACAGCTATCGGTTCGAAAGTTGGCGGGACAACGGTACAGACAATCTCGGACTTGCTGAACTCTTATGACGGCGCAAAAGTCGGCATGGAACTGTCCAAACAATAAAACTTAAAAGAAATAGTTGTATCAGACTCCGCGTCCTGAGTTTTGATACAACTATTTCTTTTTATATGATTCCTATGATGACATTAAAATAGGAAAGGAAAAATCCATTCAGATTATTTGATCAGAACGTCCAATTATGGTCTGCTAAAATCTCTGCAACCTTAATAAAGTTTTTCGGATCGGCATGGTGACGGATAAGATCCTGAAAATCGGCCTTATTCAACTCTTGCCAACTCTTCCCCTCGCCTATTTCTTCATTTTCCGGGATGCTTAGATATAAATCGGCCGCCTTTTGGATTTCTCCTTTCATAACACATAAATGGGCGTAATTAGCTACAACGACCGGCAACTGCTTGAAGTTGCCCGGTATGTTCTGGTAAAGCAATTCGGCGAGCTCAAGCTGTGCTTTCAGTTCTGCGACATAAACTCCTGCCATCAAGGCATCAATTCCGTCGCCCGAAGTGACAAAGGCATCATAAACCTGAATCTGCCGGATCTGCCGGATGTCAAATTGCACGGCACGGTCGTGTTGCGTACTCATGGCTACCAAAAGTTCCGGATCGACGGCATCGTCAAGCAGCGTTTGAAACAAATGAAGATAAGGCAAAGACACCTGTGTGCCCGTCTGCGGTTTGAATGCAGCCCAATATAAGTTGGTCACACTCTCTCCTTTCCCGTTGTCATAATGAACTTCAACCGGGTTATAATTGCAGATTGCCTCGGCCAGGACAGATTGCAGCGCATCCAGATCGAATGCCTGGGCATCGAACACATAAGGATTGGACTTAAACACACGCTCCAGATATTCCAGTTCTGTGACCTGCAATATGGATGTCGTGCATTTTTTCCCGGTAATCAGATCATATCCCATAAGGAACATGCCGTCAAACTGGATTTTGTCTAAAGGCAGAATCTGCTGGGAATAATACGGCATGGAGGTCAGACGCAACGCTTTGGCTCCACTGGGCCGTTTGTCCAATGTTGCCAATACGGCAGCTAATGATGGCAAAACATCTACACCGGGCAGTTCGCCTTTAAAGGTTGTAAAAGCTTTGTTGTGCTCACAAAGAGCCAGGTATACTTTACGCTCCATGAGATTTTCCCGACAACGCCGGTTCGCCGCGTGTATCGCATCCTCACGTGTCCATTTGGCTGTTTTCAAATGATCCGGAACCTTGATCAGGAAGCGCCCGTCGCCGGTCAGTTCGAACAGTTTGTTATAAACGTATGTGACCACTTGCTGGACACCCCCAAGAACCTGATCCTCGCTGAAACGCATTACGACCCATCCGCTGTCCGTATATAAACGGTCTATGATATTGTCGATGGAATTCTTGTAATGCAATGGTTTTTTAGTCGTAAATTCGTAAAGTTCATCAATATGCACGGCTATGCGCAGATTTTTTGCCGGCCAGCTGATCAACAGATCAGGATGAATTCCATAATTACGGTTTGGTACGGCAAGTGATGCTTGTGTGATGAGCTTGATTTCACGGTCAAGCTGTTGGAGCTGTTGCAATGCTTCATATAAAGCCTTACCCCAGAAAGTCGGAGTTGCTTCCTCGTGCTCGGCAGGAAGCACGACTTTGGTTCCTTTGACCGGAAGTAAGGTCAAGGGAAACAAATCCTTACCTTCGTCGTTGGGTATATAGGAACCGAAAGGAAAGGTACCCGAAACTTCCGGTTTTACTTCATGTCCGTAAGTAATGACGTAAAGCCCGTCTGCATATTGGAAGTCGGCCCGTGCCGCCTGTTGTTCCAGTGTGTTGCAATATTGCTGCAATTGTTCCACGCGTTGGAGCAGACTGACCCGTTCACGTTCCATCGTGGCGAACTTTTCCCGGAACGCCGCATTTTCCGTCTGTGCATCGGCAAGCTTATTCTCCAGTTCGGACCATATTTTCTTCCAATCTTCCTGAGGCTGATTGGCTTGTACCGCCTGTTTCTCCGTTTCCTGTTGCTGACGTTCCTGCATCGTTAGGTTTTGCTGACGCAAATCCTCCAATTCTTTTTGAAGTTTTTCCGTGGTCTCGGTTTGATTGCGATACTGTTTCTGAAGTGCGGCATATTCGCCTGACTGCATCTCCATGACATGCTTTATTTGCATGCACTCCTCGTTTTTCGTATCGTATTCCTTTTGTAATTCAGCAAGATTCTGTTTCAGAGCAGCACACTCCTGCTCTACCCGTTTTAAGGATATATCCGTCTGATTTTTTTCTTCTTCGACAGCCTTTAATTCCTGACGCCAATGTTCGTCACGTCCCTGCAGTTGCTCGCGGTCCGCTTCGTATTGCTCTTTCAACAGTTCCAGCTCCGAAATTTTATTCTGGAGATCCGTAGCAAGACGGTGTGCCTGTTCCAGTTCATCGTGAAGCGCGGCAAGCTGCTCTTTAAGCTGAATCCGTTCCTGTTCGTTGCTGCTGAGCAGATTCCGGTTTTCTTCCAACTCCTGTTTCAGAGTGGCTTGGGCTACCTCCAGTTCTCCGTATGCCTTTTCGCTGTTATGCAAGCTGCGTTTGAGTTGTTCGGAGTCGTTCTGCAAAACAGCCATTTGCTCTTTAAGCGCATCCGATTCCTGTTGTTTTTCCTGCAATTGACTGACGTATTGGGTTACTGTTTGAGTCAATTCAGCAGCACGTGCTTCCTGTTCCTTAATTTTATGCTCGAGTGTCTGTACCTGTTCCCTGAGCTGATTACACTCGTTCTCCCCATGCTCCTTTTCCTGAACCAGACAGTTTATCCGTTCTTGAGTTTCATTCAGCCGGGCCTGCATGCTCTCCTTCTCAGCTTGCAGCGCCTTGAGTTCCCGTTCGCCATGCTGTAATTTTTCC
>artificially_reared_2__coassemble_1358_pt1 | contig 9085 bp, 7 predicted proteins | sample artificially_reared_2__metabat2_low_PE_008 | metagenome-assembled genome bin artificially_reared_2 | reverse complement strand
CTGGGATTCTTGTCGTATAGTTCCTGAATCCGGTTCAGACCATGAATGATGCCGGCCACATCTTCACCAAAATCCGCATGTACCTGTTCCGGCGTGCAATATCCGCTTTTCACACAGGAATGCAGCATAACCCCCAGTATCGCCGCACGCGTCAGGCCTATCTCTTCGGCAACAATCAGCGAAGTTTCCATATCGGTTATGATCGGGTGCATTCCAAAAATATTACGATGCAGAAAATCATTCTTACTGGCCTGAGTCAGATATTGCTTCAGTCGGGCACAATCATCCGGACGCAAAGCCTCGCCCGACAGACCCAACAAGGAACGATATACATGTTTTAATTGTAACTTTTCAGCAGGAGTAAATGCAAGATTCGTATTCATAAGCATTCATTTTTCTTCAAAGTTACATATTTTTTGGTTTAAGCGCATCAACAACCTGATTTTTTCTTATATTTGAGCATTGATAATCTATTTGTAGAACTTTAATCTTTATATCATGTTAACAACAGCAGATCAAGAACAGCTTGCCCGAAAAGGCATCACGGAAGCGCAAATTGAAGCGCAGCTAAAAATGTTCAGAACAGGCTTTCCTTTCTTAAAATTAAAAGACGCGGCTTCGATAGAAAACGGTGGCATTCTGGCTCTGACCTCCGAAGAGTGCAAACAATATATGGACGAATGGTCATCTTATGTGAAAGAAGGGCATGCGATCACCAAATTTGTTCCGGCCTCTGGAGCAGCAAGCCGTATGTTCAAGAATCTGTTCGAGTTTCTGGATGCCCCTTACGAGCAGCCTTCGTCTGATTTCGAGAAAAAGTTCTTTGACCACATCCATGACTTCGCCTTTTACGATGATCTGAACCAGGCTTGTCTCAGGAATCAGAAGAAGGATATAGACAAACTCATCGAAACCGGACAATACAAGGCCATTGTTGCCAATCTGCTCCTTGCCCAGGGACTGAACTACGGACAGTTGCCCAAAGGCCTATTGAAATTTCACAAATATGGCAATGCGTCGAGAACACCCGTAGAAGAGCATTTAGTTGAAGCCGCCCAATACGCTGAAAGCAACAAGCAAAGTCATGTACATTTCACGGTCAGTGCCGACCATAAAGATCTCTTCAAAAAGTTAGTAGACGAGAAACTTGACAGCTATGAACAGCAGTTTGGTATTAAATACAAGGTAGACTTTTCAGAACAGAAATCCTCTACCGATACCATCGCGGCAACCATGGACAACGAACCTTTCCGCGTTGATGGCAAACTTCTGTTCCGACCGGGAGGACATGGAGCATTAATTGAAAACCTGAACGATCTGAATTCTGAGATTGTCTTCATCAAGAATATCGACAATGTTGTTCCCGATCGGCTGAAAGCCGATACCGTAACCTATAAGAAAGTCATTGCGGGTGTTCTCGTCGATTTGCAGAAACAGGCCTTTGCCTACCTGCGTTTTCTGGATGCCGGACAATACAGCCACGCAGAACTGGAAGAAATCATCCGCTTTGTTCAACAAAAGCTTTGCTGCCGGAAAGAAGACATCAAAGATATGGAAGACGCCGATCTGGTAATCTACCTGCGCAAGAAACTAAACCGCCCGATGCGCGTATGCGGAGTGGTTAAGAATGTCGGTGAACCTGGTGGCGGTCCGTTCCTCGCCTACAACCCCGACGGTACCGTATCGCCCCAAATCCTGGAAAGCAGTCAGATCGACACAAAAAATCCGGAATATATGAAAATGTTCACCAACGGAACGCACTTTAATCCGGTAGACTTAGTATGCGCCGTAAAGGATTATAAAGGGCAGAAATTCGATCTGACACAATACGTAGATCGCAACACGGGATTTATTTCCTATAAAAGCAAAAATGGGAAAGAGCTTAAGGCCCTTGAACTTCCGGGACTCTGGAACGGTGCCATGAGCGACTGGAGCACAATATTCGTTGAGGTGCCTCTCAGCACGTTCAATCCGGTAAAAACCGTAAACGATTTGCTTCGGGAACAGCATCAATAGAAACATGAATGTTCCCATAGGGAAATAATCCCCATCATAAAATCACATTTTTTAAGATTACAGCATCTGTTTATCCCAAAACTCCCGCAGCAAATGAAATCAACTGTGGGAGTTTTTTTATATCTTTGCAGAAAACAATAACTTGACTGTTATGACAAAAAAGATTCTTTTATTAGGTTCGGGTGAACTCGGCAAAGAGTTCGTAATTGCTTGCAAGCGCAAAGGACAATATGTGATCGCCTGCGATTCTTATGCGCATGCACCGGCCATGCAGGTGGCAGATGAATGCGAAGTGTTTAATATGCTCGACGGCGATGCACTCATGAAAACTGTCGAAAAGCATCATCCTGATATTATTGTTCCGGAAATTGAAGCGATCCGCACCGAGAAACTATACGAATGTGAGAAAATGGGCATTCAGGTCGTTCCGAGTGCACGTGCTGTGAACTACACCATGAACCGCAAGGAAATTCGCGAACTGGCCCACACGGAGCTTGGATTAAAGACGGCCAACTATCTTTACGCCAACACCTACGAGGAACTGTGCCATGCTGCAGAAAAGATCGGATTTCCTTGTATCGTCAAACCGCTGATGAGTTCATCCGGCCACGGACAAAGCAAAGTGGACCACGCCGGAGAATTAGAAACGGCCTGGGCTTGTGCTTGCGGCGGAGCCCGCGGCGACATCAAGGAAGTTATTGTGGAACAATTTATTCCGTTCGACAGTGAAATCACCCTGCTCACGGTAACGCAGAAAAACGGACCGACACTTTTCTGCCGGCCGATCGGTCATGTCCAGAAAGGAGGCGACTATCGCGAAAGTTTCCAACCGGCCACCGTATCCCCTGAAATGTTACACGAAGCTCAGATTATGGCCGAAAAGATTACACGCGCCTTAGGGGGTGCAGGCATTTGGGGAGTAGAGTTTTTCCTGAGCAGCAAGGAGGGAGTCATTTTCTCCGAACTGAGTCCACGCCCGCATGATACGGGAATGGTTACCCTTGCAGGAACACAGAACCTGTCCGAATTTGAATTACACTGCCGGGCCGTTCTGGGACTGCCGATACCGGAAATAACGCAAGAACGTATGGGAGCCAGTGCCGTAATTCTATCCGGTGTTGAATCTGATCATCCGCAATACGAAGGTATGGAAGATGTCTGTGCAGCAACAAACACCTATCTGCGTATTTTCGGTAAGCCTGTTGCCCACGTAGGACGCCGGATGGGTGTCGTCGTATGCTGGGATAAACTTGATGCCGACCAAACGGCTTTGCGCAACAAATGCAAATCTCTGGCTGCGCAAGTCAAGGTGAAGTAACAGTTTCTCTAAATCATCTTGAAGAGAGAGATTTATCCAGCCGATCAAAATATTCTGTTTCTACAATAGAATGCTGAAAAGCCCTGCCGGATCCGTGCGTAAGGAATCCGGCAGGGCTTTTCGGCAGAATCAAATTATCTGCTTTCGGTCAGCATTTTTCGATTTCATATCTTCCCGCCCGGGATACAGCCTCCCGGATCTGTTCCAGTGGAAGAATCTCGCCCGAAAGAAATTCAATCTCAGCTACCGGAGGATCTAATGTAACCGTAGCCCGGACATGAGGCAAACGATTCAAAGCCTCTTCCACATGACTTCGGCAGTGATCGCACATCATACCTTTTACAGAATAACGGACAACAACAGCAACACCAGGTTTTGCAGCATCAGGTTCAGCGGCAACAACCGGACCCTGCAAGAACTTCTCGACCGTTCCCGTTTCACAAATGCCGGAACAAGTATCCGGTTCCGCTGGCGATGCCGTAGATTCACCCAACCGAATACGTTTCAAACGCAAACTGTTGCTCACAACGCTCACACTGCTCAACGCCATCGCCGCTCCCGCAATCATCGGATTGAGCAGAAAACCCCAGATCGGATAAAGCACTCCGGCAGCAACAGGGACACCGATCAGGTTATAAATAAACGCCCAGAAAAGATTTTGCCGAATGGTACGTACCGTGTGCTGCGAGAGTACTATGGCCTCGGCAATCTTGTTCAGGTCGGACGACATAATGGTCATACCGGCCACATCCATGGCTATGTCGCTGCCCCGCCCCATGGCGACACTCAAATCGGATTGAGCCAAGGCCGCACTATCGTTGATTCCGTCGCCGACCATAGCTACACAATGCCCCTTTTCTTGTAATGTCTTGACGTAGTCCACCTTGTCTTGCGGAAGAGCCCCGGCCCGAACCTGATCTATTCCTGCCTGACAGGCAACTTCCTGCGCAATTTCTTCCTGGTCACCAGTCAACAAATGCACCGTACAACCCATTTTTTTCAGACGGACCACGGCCTCTTTTGAAGTCTCCTTGATCCGGTCGGTTATACCGCAAACAGCATGTACACACCCGTCGGCTGCCATGCAAATCACTGTTTTTCGCTCAGCGGCAAGCTTTTCACAAGCCTGCTCCAAATCTTCTGCCATACCGACATGGCGTTCTGCCATGAGTTTCCGATTGCCAATCAGACAAACATGACCGTCCACCCGTCCGCAAAGGCCCCGACCGGTGACGCTCTCAAAATCGGTTACATCAGCTCCTGATGCCGTATTCAGATAATTCAAGACAGCTCCCGCAAGCGGATGTTCCGAGCATTGCTCCAAGGCCACAAACCAAGGCTTCACCCGATCAGCTTCACCCTTCCAAATACAGTCGGTCACCACTGGTTTTCCTTCGGTAACGGTGCCGGTCTTATCCAGCACTACCGTATCCACTCGCCGGGCCAGCTCCAGGCATTCCGCGTTCTTGATCAAGATACCCCGGCCGGCCGCCTTGCCCATAGCGACAGTAATAGCTGTAGGAGTGGCCAGTCCCAAAGCACAAGGGCAAGCAATGATCAACACCGTGACCAAAGCCAGAATGCCCTGAGTAAATCCATTCTCAGGCGCCCAAATCCACCAGGACAGAAAAGCCAACAAGGCAATCACCATAATCGTCGGTACAAACACTGCCGCCACTCGATCGACAAGACGTTGTACCGGTGCCTTGCTTCCCTGTGCTTCCTGTACCATACGGATGATATGAGCCAACAGCGTGTTCTCGCCAACCTGCTCGGCACGGAAGCAGAAAGTGCCTTTCTGATTAATCGTACCGGCAAAGACCCGGTTTCCCGGCTGCTTGCTTACGGGCAGGGGCTCGCCGCTCAACATACTCTCGTCCACATACGACTGCCCGCTATCGACTACACCGTCAACGGCAATTTTTTCGCCCGGCCTGACTTGAATCAACATACCCGGAACAACCTGAGCCAAAGGCAACACGACCACCGTCCCGTCCGTATTTATGCAACAGACTGTCTCCGGCCGCAACCCCATCAGCTTTCTGATGGCATCCGAAGTCTGCCCCTTGGCTCGGTCTTCCAGCATCCGGCCTAACAAGATAAATGCAATGATCACACTGGCAGCTTCAAAATAAACGTGCGGCTCCACGCCCCTGCGCAACCAGAAATCCGGAAAGAACAAGTTGAATACACTAAACAGATAAGCGATGCCTGTACTGTTGGCCACCAGCGTATCCATGTTGGCCGTGCCATGCCGCAGCTGTTTCCAGGCATTCACAAAAAAATCACGTCCCAGCCAGAACACCACCGGAGTGGCCAAAAGCCACATCACCCATCCGGAATAAGCCCAGTCCATAAAAAACATCGACAGGATCATCACCGGCAGCGACAAGAGTACCGCCCAAAATGTTCGCCGCTTCAATGACCGGTAATGAGCCTGATGTTCCGACTCGGCCTGTCTTTCGTTTGCTTCAGCATCTTCGCCGATCACCAAATCATAACCGGCCGATTGCACCGCTCCACGAAGCTTTTCGGGAGTGCACTGATGCGAATCATAATCGACGGTCACCGTTGCCGCAGCAAAATTTACTGCCGCCATATGTACACCGGGCAGACTATTCAACGTCTTGTCCACACGAGCTGCACAAGCCGCGCAGCTCATTTTCAACACAGGAAAAGTTTTTTTCATATTCTTCGTTAGTTCTCGTTATCCGATTATCGGACGCAAAAATACGAAGAATAAGCATCAAACACGTTATATAATTCTGGGTAGATTTTACAAGATTCCGCCCTCGGTAATCATCCGATCCGGTCCAGAGGCATGCGATCCGGACAGCCGTTTGCCCTGTATTCCCTTGGAGACAGACCTGTTATTTTCTTAAATTGAGTGCTAAGATGGGCTGCACTGGAATAATGCAATTGTTCTGCTATCGCATTAAGCGACAATCCGTCATCCGCCAAAAGTTCCTTAACCCGTTCTATCTTCTGACAAATGAAATATTTTTCTATGGTTGTTCCGGTCTGTTCCGAAAAAAGTTTGCTCAATACGCTGTATTCCTGATGTAAAGCCGAAGATAAATAATCCGACAAATTCACCGACAGTTCATTCTGATGATACCAGATCAGGCGAATAATCTGAAGTTTAATTGCTTCGACAAGCTGCTCCTTGCGCGTGTCCAGCAATTCGAATCCAAGGGCTTCCAAACCATGGCGCAAATCTGCCATACGCTCGGGCGCAAGTGGTTCTGAAAGAGTCACATGGCCCAGATCCACCCGAACCGGTACAATTCCCAGATGATCAAGCAGCCGACGAACAGCCTGCTTGCATCGGTCGCAAACCATGTTCTTAATAGATATTATCGTCTCCATAATGCAAAAATAAGCAGATCTTATGGATTTCCATCATAAAAAAACACAATATGGTCCATGAAAGTCTGGGAACACACCATCGGTACCTATCATTTGAGACCGTATTCTATCTGCCAATCAAGGAATACAGAAAAAGCTCTGCCTTCCACATTCCCATGTAAAAACAGAGCCGTTTTTCTTATAAAAGCCAAAAGATGGTCTGTATATCAACCTGATTTATTCTTTCCGACAATCCTGGTAAAACTTCAGGAAGCGGTTAAGCCCCTCTTCCAAGGTTACACGCGGACAAGCCAGATTCCAACGCAGGAAACCTTCGCCCTCAGGACCATACATCGTTCCTGCATTCAACCACAAATGATATTCGGCTTTCAGCCGCTCATCCATTTCATGGGAAGTCATGTGCAGGATCTGACAGTCCAACCATGCCAAATAAGTTCCTTCGAGCGGTACCAGATAAAGATCGGGCATCTGATGTTCCACGAAATTCTTCATGAAAAGATAGTTGTCATGGATATAAGCATTCAGTTCGTCCAACCAGTCCTCGCTTTCATTATAGGCAGCAATCAAAGCCTCAACCGCAAAACAGTTCAGGCTGGAAATATCCATGCCATGAAGCACTGCCTCAATCTTATCGTGCACTTCTTTGTTTGGCGCGAAAATATTCGCCACCTGGAAACCGGCCAGATTGAAAGCCTTGCTTGGCGAAGCACACACCACAGAATGCATCCGCAATTCCTCAGAAAGGGAGGCAAACGGAGTGTAAGTAAACCCTGGCGACATCAGTTCGCAATGAATCTCGTCGGACAGGATAAACACATCATGACGCATACAAATCTCGCCCATACGCAGCAGTTCCTCGCGTGTCCATACACGACCGGCCGGATTATGCGGGTTGCAGATGATCATCATCTTCACGTTCGGGTCGGCAGCCTTGCGTTCCAGATCTTCCCAATCCACAGAATAAAGGCCGTTTTCGTAACGCAACGGATTGGACACCAACCGACGGTTATTCCCCTCGATGCAATTAAAGAAACAGTTATATACCGGCGGCTGGATCAGGATGCCGTCGCCGGGTTTGGTCATAGCCTGAATGACTGTGGCAATAGCCGGCACCACACCGATCGTATACAGAATCCATTCGCGCTCAATATGCACCTGATGGCGACGGTCAAACCAATTGATAATTGCATCATAAAAAGCATCGGGAATATGTGCATAACCGAAAACACCCTGAGCCAAACGACGCTCTACTGCTTCTTTAATTTTTGGTGCCAGACGGAAATCCATGTCGGCAATCCACATGGGCAGCATGTCTGCGCTGTTGTCTGAGTCCCATTTAATGGAATTACTTCCACGACGAGGAATCACTTCGTCAAAATTGTATTTCATAAGTTTTGTAGTTATTTAGGTTTTCTACTACAATATTACGAAATAATAGCGAATTATTTGTCTCTATAAACGCATTTTCTCATGCGTTCCCGGTCAGGTCCAGTTCAAAGTTGAAACCAAATGTAATCAGCCAGAAACATATAAAAATGCAAATTACACGATACCGGTTAATCTGATGAAAAAGGATTGCCATTTCACCTTTATTTGGAATATTTTGATAATATATTAAATTATGTTATACCACTGCTTTCTGTACCATTTTTCCGGACTGCACCGTATTTTCCGCCTGTATGTAACGACATCACGATGCAGTTCTAATCTTGTTTGATAGAAATACGCTATCTTTGCATCCATCAATATTTATCGCAAACTATGGAGAAAAATCAAAAACGAGCAAAAGTATTAGGGCTTATCGGAACAATCCTGTTGATTTCCATCATCTTTTTGGGCTTTTTTGCAATTCCTGTGGGAATAACCCTTTCTTCCCTGATTGGTATTATCTACAGTTTCCGAGCCAAAGACCAGACATTCTTGAAATGGTCCATCATTTTTCTTGTCATCGGTCTGTTGTGTTGTGTATACCTTTTTATGAACATTCACAGTATGTAAAACATGGGGACACGAACTGACACTTGCGAGTTGGTCATCTCGTGACAACGAATTGCCCAACTCGTCCGAATCAGTTGGCCATCTCATTTTCCTGTAATTAACCCTCTAAGAATAAGCCTATAATATAACAGCTACAGGATTCGATTTTTGTTGATTTTTTCTAAATATGGAACAGACAATACGGTTATTTCAGATGATCAGAAAGCGATAATAAGACATAATATGTATTTATAGCTATATATCCATATCTTCGTCAGCAACAAAAATCACCCCTAAAAGGATAGATAAATAAAGAGAAAGTCAATGGTATGTATCAATAGCAAAAGTCAAATCAACCAATATTACCTATAACACGATTTTTAGTCAACTAAAATCGTTAACAGA
>artificially_reared_2__coassemble_1335_pt1 | contig 9219 bp, 13 predicted proteins | sample artificially_reared_2__metabat2_low_PE_008 | metagenome-assembled genome bin artificially_reared_2 | reverse complement strand
TTTGATATTCAAGAAATTACACTTACTTTTACTTTCCAAAATGGAGGTACAAGCCGAGAATGGTGCTAAAAATCACTAACTTACACATTCTCAGATACTTGCCAACCTACTGGTTGTACCTTTTAGAGCGCTATACTATTGATAATCAACGATGTACACATACTGCATCGGCAAATTAGCCCATAAGCAATATCCAGATTAAACCAGCATCAAAAGTTTTGAGAAAAATCTAAGGAAGTCATTTATCAAGAATCAAAGTTGTTCAGGACAAGTTAAAACTCACTCTATTATTTGACAAACCAGATCAATCAACAATAGGACTAGCTGTTACAATGAATCCGAAGAATACTTTTGATATGTAATGCTACGATTACCGAATGAAATGAGTCGGCGTCCATGGTTCACTGGACGGTATGGGCTCACTACCCTCCTTCAGATTTTTCAGCAGCCAGGCCATGTTGCGGCCTAACGTACGCATAGTTTGCAGTCCTTCAATATCCTGAGAGGCTTCACCAGGTAACCGTCCATGCACACTATTCCAGTATTGCGACGATACCACCGGCATGTTGTTGATGGTGAAATACTTGTTCAAACGATCAAATGTCGCACTGGCTCCACCACGTCGACACACTGCCACAGAAGCAGCAGGCTTATAGGCCAGTAAATCGCCTGCAGAATAGAAAAGGCGGTCAAGCAAAGCACAAAGCGAACCGTTGGGACCCGCATAATATACTGGAGATCCGACTACGATACCATCTGCCATTTCCAGCTTTTCTCTAACCTTATGATATAAATCATCGTTAAATACGCACCTACCTAAATCCTTACAACGTCCGCAGGCGATGCAACCTTGAACGGCCTTGGCGCCGATAGATATGATCTCCGCATCTATACCATTATGTTCCAAAGCCTTAGCCACCTCTGACAAGGCTATAAACGTATTTCCCTCTTTATGAGGGCTTCCATTGATCAATAAAACCTTCATTTGCATATCCACGTTTTTCACAAAATTAGCGATTTTGATTCATTTCAAGAAATAAAAATCGCATATAAACTCACTCAATATCTAAATATCCGTATTACGGCAACCAAACGTAAAATCTCCAGTTTCGGTCCGTTTCTAAGATCCGTCGGGATTTATGCTCGGATTCAATCTGAATTTAGTACCTTTGTATGGCATTTTACCTGGCTATTGACTGACGACAGCCAAACTGAAACACCATACTGAAATATTTAGAAGAGTAAGGAACACTTTTCCGGGAATCATCATTCAGATTACTGCCCTACTCTTCTGACACGATTAAAAAACAAAAGCAATGAACGAAGAAATAACGCTCCGCGACATAGCCGACTATCTGGACCACATCGGCATCCAGTTTATGGCTACTATCGGACTCGACGGCAAACCCAAAGTACGCCCCATGCAATATATGATCATGGACGACGAAAGGCTATGGTTCTGCACCAATTCCAAAAAGGAAATATATGCCGAACTTCAGGCTAATCCTTCTCTTGAACTATGCGGATGTCAATTAGAAAAAAACGAAATTCAAACTCCATGGATTCGATTTTCTGCCGAAGCTGTCTTTGAGGAGCGTCAGGATATCCGGGAAGCCATCATCGAAAAAAGCGCCATTGTCCACGCACTTTATCAGAACATGCGCAACAATCCCATCTTCAAAGTCTTTTATCTGAAAAACATTGATGGATGGTTGACCAATCTGGGCAACGTAAAAGGCTTGGAAAGGAAGGCTGAATTTGCAAAACCCATTCATTTCAGATTCTGAAAGAACACGTCCAAAAAACACTGAAAATGACGAAAAAAGAAAAAATCATCTCTTTCTTGTGGCAGCATGTGCTGCTTTTCATAGCCTTGTGCATGATGACTCTGGGCATCGCACTCTGCGTAAAGAGTATGTTGGGGGCCAGCGTCATCAGCGTACTGCCCTACGTGTTTCACGAAGCCGGAGCAGGCGGACTGACTCCGTCGCTGAGTATCGGACAGTATACCTTCCTCATGAACGCGCTGCTGGTAGTAGGACAGATCGGCGTACTCCGTCGACGTTTCGACCCGGTACAGCTCTTCCAACTACTCGTCGGTTTTGTGTTCGGCATGCTTATCGACCTGAATCTGTACCTTCTCGTTTGGCTTCAACCAATATCAGTGTGGGCAAAAGCACTATCTCAAATGGCCGGATGCACCATTCTGGCAGCAGGCATCGCTTTGGAAGTGAGATGCGGCAGCGTGACCATGCCTGGTGAAGGTTTCCCGGTAGCAATCAGCAAAGTGACAGGTATCGAATTTCCTAAGGTCAAAATTACTGTCGACGTTTCACTGGTGCTGTTCGGAATTATTTTCAGCTATGTTTTCTTCGGAAAGTGGCAAGGACACATCATCGGAATAGGCACCTTGTTTGCCATGTATTATGTTGGATGGGCCGTGCGCATTGCCAGTCACCATCTGAACTGGTTCGACCGTCTGCTCAGATACCGTCCGGGATTCCGAAGATATATTTATGGACTGGCCAGATATATTTATCGAAAATAAAACACCAGCACAGAACAAACCAACGCCTAAGGAAGCAGTTTCTGTCTGTCTTCATATGATTATTAAACTTTTACTTCAAGAAACATTCACTTCTGCAAACGAATGAAAAAACTCAGCAAAAATGCCCTCATCGGCTATCCGGCAGGAATTATCACCGGCATCACTTATGGCCTAAATCCTCTGTTTGCGGTTCCTTTGATGAAAAACGGAGCCGCTACGGAATCCATTCTTTTCTTCCGCTATGTCTTTGCGGTTCTGATTTTGGGTCTGTTTCTAACGCTCGGCAGGCAAAATTTCCGGATTTCAGGAAAACAGGCAGGCATACTGCTTGCTCTCGGACTTCTCTACACCTCGAGCAGTCTCTTTCTGTTCGAAGCCTACGAATATATTGCTTCCGGGCTGGCAACAACGCTCGTGTTCCTCTACCCGGTCCTCGTAGCCATCATTATGGTTTTTCTGAAAGTAGTCCCATCGTGGCCGGTCTGGCTTTCCATTGCAGCAACCTTTGGCGGTGTGCTTGTCATGACGCAGGGCGACGGCACTCAGACCATCAACCCCACAGGCGTATTGCTTTCGATAGGCTCAGCGTTGGTCTACGCACTGTTCATTGTCATCATCAACCGGAGTAAGGCCATCGCCAGCATCTCCAACTCTTTGCTCACCTTCTATGCACTGACAGTGGGAGCAATTGTCTTTTTAGGAAAAATAATCCTTTCCGACACCCCGATAACCGCTGGAATCACAAGCCTCCCCGACTGGTTCAACCTCATAGGACTTGCACTTCTGCCAACAATAGTCTCCACGGCCACCCTTGCCTTGGCCACTCGCAACATCGGAGCAACAAAAGCTTCCGTTCTCGGTGTTTTCGAACCGATTACAGCCATAATCGTCGGCACTTTCGTTTTCGGTGAACCACTCACGGCAAACATCATCATCGGAATTTCCATCGCCATGATAGCCGTCACGTTCATGATCACTGTCACGAAACGGTGACGCGCCCCCCTGCCGCAATCAATAATTCCGGTTCCGGATGTCGATCGTCACGTCCATATAACTTCTCAGCCCTCCAATATAGTCGGCATAGAGGAGTTCCGCATCCTGCCCTTTCAGCACATGACATTTGCCGCACGATTCGCAATGATGCAGACATGTCCAGGCCTCGAGCACATAAGCCCGACGTTCTTCCGGAGTAGACTGTTCAATAGATGGTGGAATCATGAAAATTTGTTTTGTTTCATTACGTAATTACGTACAACCTTGTGCAAAGATAGAATATTCCATTTATCCCCAAATAGTTTTCTCCCTTGAAAAACACATACTATGAAAAAAGAGAGCGCCGACATAAGAAAGTAAACGGAAAAATGCGTATCTTGGCCAGAAGAACAAACTACTATCCCTGAAAATGAAAAAAGAACTCCTGCACACCTGCCCCGAACTGATTGATTATATCTGCCAGACAGGCTTTCTGCCGTTGCTCTCCATGGGCATCTCCGGCTGGTCCGCCGAGGCTGTAACCGACGAAGATTGTCAGTACACCCGCTTGCCTGATGGAGGATGGGAATGGCCGCTCTGGGAATGGAAAGGCGCTATCCTGCAGGAAAGCGGTTGTGCATACGGCAAATTTTTCAATGGAAAAGCGGCATTCATCAGCCGAGAATGGTGGCCCGATTTCTGCAATTACCGAAGAAACATCTCTCCACGTCCGGAGGAAGGAAGCATCGAAGAAACCATCCTCGATGTTCTGAAATGCGAAGGGAGCCTGATTACACGCGAACTACGGGCGGCATGCGGATTCACCGGACCAAAAATGCGAAGCCGTTTTGATGCCTACCTGACCCGTTTAGAGATGAGTGGCTACATCGTGACCGAAAACTTCATCTACCCCCGTGATCGTCACGGACAGGAATACGGCTGGGGATGGTCCCTGCTCACTACCCCCGAGACTCTTTTTGGAAAAGATGCATGCCATCCCGACCATACGCCACAAGAGTCACACGACCGGATATTGGGCCAGTTCCGGAAAATTCTACCAGAAGAATCGGAGAAAACATACGAAACCCTGCTGCAATATTCCTCACAGAAACATCGTCAACAAAGGAATGCTCACCACTGAGAACAAGGTAGTTATGAACGTTCCCTCTGCCATGATAACCTCTCCTTTTTCATATTGAATGCAAAACAGGGTTCCATAAGATGCCACGGGCATGGCCGCAAGCACAACATTTATGTTAGCAATCGTTTCATCCACACCGCAGAGACGCGAAAGGAATAAGATCAACAAGGGAACCAACATCAGGCGTAAAGCCGACATCAGATAAATGGACCTATTTCCGAACATGCTCCGCACCGACACCCGGGCTATCGACGAGCCAATAATCAGCAAGGCGGCCGGAACCGTGATGTTCCCTAACAAGACAAACGGCGTACTGATGACTTTAGGCGGAACCCATCCCGTCACGACAATCAGAATGGAAAGATACGATGCCACCATGGCCGGACAATAAAGAGTACGCCAGTCGAAACGCATCTTTCCTTCTTCGCCCGAAATGAACAGCGTGCCAAACACAAAAATCAGCAACGTGCTGGGCACATTGAGAATACTGGCATAAAACACCGCATTGGCCCCAAATATGGAAGCGACAATGGGATAACCGATGAAACCCACGTTGCCAAAAGCCAGCATAAAGCTATAAATGCCCCTGTCGGCCGATCTTACAGGAAAATAACGAGGAAGCAGAAAAGCACCTCCGATCAAAATCACATAAGTAGCAAACCCGACGAACAACAACGGCAGAATCAAATGCTTGTCGGGAAGCGTATCCCCCATCACCGACGAAAGTATCAAACTGGGACACGTCACGTTGATGACAATCCCCGAAAGCTTTCGGTCAAAATCTGCATCCATCAGATTTTGCTTGCTCAAATAATAACCGACGACGACCAGAATAAAAAGGATCATCATCTGTGTCACGATTGCTTCCATTCTTCTCTTTACCTTAAACAAACATGCAAAGATACGGATAATTGGTTTCAGATATTCACCCGACCGGAGATTTTTCTGCAATCAGCAATGAGATACCGAAAATCCAGTCACAAAATTCTCCCGTCAGAGAACGCCCTTATCCAAATATTTGTTTACCTTTACCGAACAAATAGCAAACACATCATGAACAGTCTTTTCCCTGAATTATTCAGTGATGAAGAAACGTCGAGCCAACCAACCGGAAAACAGTCTGAGGCGGAATATGACTTTGAACCCTTGTTCGAACAGCTATCCCAGTCTGACTTCAGAAGACGTTTCCGGCTGAAACCCGCAGACATTGCCTACATCCACCAAAAGGGTATAAACACCATCCGGAAACATGCCGCCGATTTCGTACGCAAACGGTTAGCTCCGGCCGTTATTCCCAATGATGGAAAACAAACTCCCATGCGCGGACATCCGGTTTTTCTGGCACAACATGCCACGGGATGCTGCTGCCGCGGCTGTTTTGCCAAATGGCATCACATCCCCGCAGGCCGGGAATTGTCCCTCGAAGAACAGCATTATGCCGTCGAAGTCCTCATGGCCTGGATAAACAGGCAGCTGCACGAATCATGAATCCTCCAACAGCCAACCGTCTCCATCAAAACGTAACACACGGAACGAAAATCAGCATCAGAAACAAAATGAAACCAAACATTCAAAATTTCAAATGGACTCGTACCCCAAAAAGCTACCGTATCACGAATGATACCATTGAGGTTATCACCAATCCTCAAACAGATCTATGGCAACGCACCTACTACCATTTTCGGAACGACAACGCACCGGTTTTCCAGATGGAAACAGACGAACGATTCTTCAGTTTTGTTGTGCGGACCGACTTTACCGAAAGTCATCATCGTTTTGACCAATGCGGCATTGTCCTCTATCTGAACAGCGAGAACTGGCTGAAAGCCAGTGTAGAATACGAAAACGAACAGATTCAGCATTTGGGAAGCGTCGTGACCAACAATGGATATTCCGACTGGGCAACAACAGCCATCGACACACACGTGAAGACCATGTGGTATCGTCTTTCCCGGCGCGAAGACGACTATTGCATCGAATGCTCCCCAGACGGAAAGAACTTTACGCAAATGCGTATCTGCCACATGTATCAGGGCAACGGCAAGATTCAATTCGGCATCTATGCCTGTTCGCCCGAAGAATCATCTTTTAAAGCCGTGTTCAGCAACATGGAAGTAACCGAATGCGCCTGGAAAGCCCACGACGGACAACAGCCTGATTAATGAATCAGGCTATCCTTTGTAATGGAACTTTTCGATCACTTTTCCCGTACGGTCGATGACGCCATAAATACTGATTTCTTCATCATCTGTCATGCCGAAACCGTCCTCGTCCATGTAATACTGTCCGTCCGGATTAAGCTCCCAGCTCACTTTAGCAGCACCATCCCTGTATGCATAGATCATAGTAGGAAAATGAGCATCCAGATTTCTTGCTCGCTCCACGGCCTTATCCGGCAAATGCTTCAAGGAAAGCCAGTCGATATCCTCTGTCCGTACTGTACGCAGCTCTTCATTCCCGTTCATAAACTCAAATGCCGTTTTATTTCTGTCGTCCATCAGGAAGCGCGGTTTCCAGAATTCGCCTATGACCTGACTGACAACGCTCATTTCATCGCCAAGACTTTTGCGTTCATACGGACGTTGTGCATATTGGTCCGAACACAGTGTTTCATATAGCGACTGCGGTGTAAATTGAACCTTTTTTTCTGAATCTGAATTTTTCATCGTTCCTCCTTTTTATCGTATTTATCCTTTTTCACAGGTTATTAGCATTTTATAGAATCAATGGCAACTCTAATATATAATAACATTGTGAATTATTTCCAAAGTAAAGATATATTTTTTCATTCAAATCTATCAATGAAAATAAAATAAAAACTTCGGTATCTGCATTTGGTATTCGACCCAGTGAAACTGGGAAAAAAAGTTTATCCATAAAAATATTACGGATATTTCATTCAGACTAAAAAATTATCCTATAACTTTGAGGGTCGTTTTTAACGTCAAGCACCTTCTCCGGCGGCATGACAACAGACAACATACACAAACAAAAGGATACAATCATCTGATTAAATCATTTTATATTATGACCCGACAGACAATACTTTCCCGACTGATGCAGGAAACAATCAAATACGACAGTGGCGACGTACGACGCATCCAACATCTGGTCAAAGTACACGATTTTGCCCGTATGATTGGATTAGCCGAAGGGATGAGCGAAGAAGAGTTGTTCGTTCTTGAAGCAGCTGCCATCCTGCATGACATTGGCATACATGCAGCAGAAGCAAAATACGGCAACTGCAACGGGAAGCATCAGGAAGAACTGGGGCCAGACGAAGCCCGAAAAGTCCTGGCCGCAGTCGGAGGCTTCAATGACGAACAGACTGAAAGAATATGCTGGCTGATAGCCCATCACCACACCTATACAGAGGTCACGTCCGAAGACCACCGTATCCTGCTTGAGGCCGATTTCCTTGTCAATTCATTTGAGGACAATATCTCGGCAGATGGTATCATCACTTTCAGAGACAACGTATTCCGTTCCCAGTCAGCAATAACGATGCTGAATGATATGTGGCATATCCAGTAGAAATTCTTAAAAATCCGAATCCCCTGTCACCATGAAAAAAGTAATCGTCATTTCCACCAGCCTGCGTACCGGCTCCAACAGCGACATGCTGGCCGACAAATTTATTGAGGGAGCGCTCCAATCCGGACACGATGTAGAAAAAATTTCTCTCATCAACAAAGATATCCGTTTCTGCCGTGGATGTCTGGCCTGCCAGAAATTGGGCCGATGCGTCATCAATGACGACGCAAACGAAATCATGCAGAAAGTGCTTCATGCAGAAGTAATCGTATGGGCCACCCCGATCTATTACTACGAGATGAGCGGACAGATGAAAGTACTGATCGACCGCATGAACGCCCTGTATGCTCTGGATTACCAGTTCCGCGACGTATATATGCTGAGTACGGCCGCCGAGACAGAACCCGAAACACCCCAACGTGCCGTCAGTGGTCTTGGCGGATGGGTTGCATGCTACCCGAAAAGCCGTCTGGCAGGAACCCTCTTCTGTGGCGGAGTTGATGGTCCGCGTACGATTGAAGGCCATGACAAACTGCAGGAAGCATACGAACTGGGCATGAACATTTAATGTATAACCAGCCTCACCCGATGACTCACCATTCAAAGCCATGTTCAGCAATATTGTAGCTTATCGAATGTTTGTGGAAGGCCCACGACGGACAGCAGCCGGATTAGTATCTCCTCTCTTCTTATATAAAAACACTCCATGCACGCGCTACACGAAAACATCTGTTACACAAACTCCCATATCAACAAATATCCGTACATCCGTCAGCATGTTATCCTGCTTTCGTAAGTAGCACAATGATTAACTCATCCCCGAATACATAAAAAACAGCTTGTAGGATTTAACTCTAAATAAATTTCTCAACCATAATAGAGCAGTCCTCCTACAGGCTGTTTTTCAGATACAATCCTTAAAAATCACGCCATAAGGCAAATAAAAATCCTTCCTTATCCATTAAGATATAAATATAATAATATTTGCATTCCTATAATTTTCACTCAGGATATTGAGTAATAA
>artificially_reared_2__coassemble_1305_pt1 | contig 9351 bp, 9 predicted proteins | sample artificially_reared_2__metabat2_low_PE_008 | metagenome-assembled genome bin artificially_reared_2 | reverse complement strand
TGGAAGGAAGTTTGGGTGAGTGGCTGAAACCACCAGTTTGCTAAACTGACGTGCGGGTTACCGTACCGGGGGTTCGAATCCCCCAGCTTCCGCTAAAAAACAAACGCGACTCAAAAGAAATTTTGATGTCGCTTTTTTATGCTCCTAAAATTTTTCGAAGTCATCTAATCCTAAAATAGGAAACATGAAAAAAGTCGTACCAAGCTCTGTTTGAGCAATGATACGACTGAGCATTTTCCTTTTTTCTTAATATTTTATCCTTGTACAGGCTTGCGGAGCGCAGCTTCAATATCCTCCACTGTCTGTTTGAAACTTTTGTCTATTTTCAGACGGTCAGCCACCAAATTGCAGGAATGCAACACTGTGGCGTGATTGCGCTTACCAATCAATGCTCCGATTTTTGATGAAGAAAGATCCGTATATTTCTGTGCCAGATACATAGAAATTTGTCTGACCTGCACAATATTCTGCTTACGGCTCTTCGTAAATATTTCATTCTGACCGACATTAAAGTAACCACAAACGGTTCCTAAAATATGATCCACAGTGACCGGTTTCTTCTCAAAACGTACAGCCCTACGCACAATTTGCTCGGCAAGCCCCAAATCAATATCCTTATTATATACGACGGAATAAGCCATCAATGAGTTGACAATTCCTTCCAGATCACGAACACTGTCGTTCACGTTTTCTGCGATAAAATTAACCACCTCGTTCGGTATCGACAATCCGTCACGATGAATCTTGCTCAGCAAAATAGCCCTGCGGAGTTCCTGATTCGGCTTTTCAAGTTCTGCAAGCAATCCCCACTTAAAACGAGTCAGCAAGCGCTCTTCCATTCCCTGGAGTGCTATCGGCGGACGGTCAGAAGTCAGAATAAGCTGTCTGCCGTTCTGATGCAGATGATTGAATATGTGGAAGAAAGTATTCTGTGTTTTTGTCAGACTCGCAAACTCCTGAATGTCATCAATAATCAGCACGTCTATCGTCTGATAAAAGTTGATAAAATCATTCACCGTATTGTTCCGGACAGAATCCGTATACTGCACCTGAAAAAGATGAGCCGACAAATACAATACGCGCTTTTGTGGATAAAGTTCCTTAATCTTGGTTCCAATCGCATTCACTAAATGAGTCTTCCCTACTCCAGAAGGACCATAGATGAACAAAGGATTGAAAGTAGACTGCTTGGGATGCTCCGCAATAGCTTGCCCAACCGAACGAGGCAGCTTGTTGCTGATGCCTTCAATGAAATTGTCAAAATTATAATTCGGATTCAATTGCGGATCCAAATCCTGCGGCAACGGAGCCTGCAAAGGATTGGGTGCCTTGTTGGCGTTGGTTACCGCACGCGGTGCAGCTACACTCACAGGACGTGGAGAAGCTTCCAGATCAACCATTATATTGTTGGTTCGATCGGCTTCCACACGATATAAAAGCTTAGTTCCCGCACCGAATACCCGATTCAGTACCCTGCGCAGTAAGTTTACGTAATGTTCCTCCAGATATTCATAGACGAACTGACTCGGCACCTGTACCGTTACTGTCTCATGCTCGTAACTCGTACAGACGATCGGCGTAAACCAAGTTTTATATTGCTGCTCCGTAACGTTTTCTCTTATAATCTGAAGACAACGCTCCCAAAGCTCCTGAGGAGAACTTTCCATTGATTAAGCTCTTGCTTTAAAAATCTATCATTCATTACTTATCTGATGCAAAGTTCGTAATATTCCATGAATTTAGCAAATCGAATTATGGTGTGATTTTTGAAGAAAAGAGGTAAAATGCTTGTTTACAGCCTGCTAAAATAAAAGTTAAAAAATATGTTTTCAAACAGATACACGAGCCTTGCATAATTCATTGATAAAAGATATAGAACTTTCACTTTGTAAAAGTGTAGAGTCTATTTCCTCCATCTCCCTGAACGAGCATAATAAATTCATTATCAACACAAAAAAGTATTAAAGCCTCTCTCATGAATAATATTTATTGTCCTTAATACAGTCATTCAAGAATCAAAAAGTTCAGATTCTCCACGATATCAATGCTCTATGATCCATAGTTGAGAGGAGTTCCATTATCAATAAAAATTAACAATAAGAAAGTTTTCCACCGTACCCCAAAAAAACGGTCTCAGTTTCAAAAGCGAACAGCATGTTTCTCCTTTCCGGCAAAACGGAACGAACGCTCAAACATGTGATCCTTGTCTCCCGATTCTGTTAACAGACTGACTTATAACCACACGCCACCAGCCTAAAAACAGCTCCATAATCATGCCTAAATCTCTCTGCTCAGCGTCATGTTTGTCTTCGGCGAAACCATCATCCAGGAGGATATAAAGCTGCAGGAACAAGAAAATGTGCTATGAAAACGTAAATTGATTGCATTCTTGCATCTTATAAAGGCCGTTTCAGAATCGTGACAACAGGATAGATTCCTAAAACAGATTCTAAAACGGCCTTTAAAGAAGATCATATGGCAAAATACAAGAACGATGTTGCATCGTTAAGATTTGCCCCCTCTTCGCCAATATTCAAAAAGACAGCAACTGGCCTGCTCAAAACTGGAATAAAGCAGTCAATACCACCCGATGGTTCTGAACGGTGTGGGTATCGGTCACCTTTCCACGAACATCATTCGTACCATACCAGGCCGTACAATAAGAATATTCCACGCCAAATTTCCAATTAGGCAAATTATAGGTCAGTTCTGCCGTTGCCGTTGCCAACTGATCGAGATTAGTACCGGTCCCGAGCAACAAAGATTGTCCGTTTTCCTGCACAAGATCTTCCGTCGTTCCGAGATTTTTCAGATAACCACCGAAAATACCGCCCCGCCAACGCTTGCCATACATCACATTCACCCACGTATGCGACACACGCAACGGCGCATATTCCTGAGCTCCGGTACGCTCATCGATCGACGTAATACCATATCCTCCTACGGTACTGGTCTGGGTCAGATTGGAGCCCAATACCGACTTGGCCGCAAACAACCAGTCACGATGCGTATATTTCACATGCGCCTCGTAAGACAACGACGTAATCCGCTCGTCTACCCGATAAACATTCTCTCTTCCTGTCGCGACATCAGTTTGCAAGGATTCCGTACGGGGAACCATCGAAAAAAGTTCCACACCGACTCCGGCCAGCAATCCGGGACGCTTATAGTCTAACCCGGCATAAAATTCCGGAACGATTCCATTTTTCAGATATTCATGACTTTTTGCCGTCGTTGTCACACCTGCAATATCAGAAGATGGCCCTACCGCCGTGTACTGCGACTGCCATACGGCAGCAGCCGTCAAACGGAAGTTCCGTTTGTCCAGACGGTAACGCAATTGCGGTGCCCGGCTAAACGGCTGATACGGTGCCCCCATATTCAGATTTAAAATATCCGGTGCCACATCGCCATAAAGCGGATGCCACGTCTGTCCTACAAGTAAAGAAGAGCCCCGGTGAAAATCCAGATTAAAATAGGCATGACGGATCCGAATCAAGGAATATGTCGTGCCCGAACCGCGGAAATCCACTTCCAGCTTGGCCGACGGTTTGATATGTCGTCCGATTTTCGGACCGCGGACATCCACTCCGACACGTGAATAAAGCAGATAAAAATTACCTGCTCCGCGATCATTCAAATCATTCCCGTCCGCATCCGGCCGTTCATCCAGAGGATACATATAAAACAATCCGTCCACCGTTTCCGAATTTGAACGGCTGTTATAAAACCCATCGGCACGGATCTGTCCATAAAACTTATAGTCAAACTTCTTCTTTTGTGCCAGCAATCCGCACGGCAAGGCCATCAGGACTGTAGTCAGTACCAACAATTTTCTCTTTTTCATTATGTTCCGTTTTTATTCCTTAATCTATTAATGAATGCAAAAATACAAAATATTCTGGTGGAAATCATTATATTTGAGAAACAATCTGCCTTAAACCAACCACTATGGCTGCCATCAATCTATACGAACGCATCACCCCCGAAGTCATGAGGCAACTTCAGGAACAAGCCGTACGGTTCAACGAGGGCCGCACCACAGCAAACGGTTATTATGCGATCAGCATGGCTACTCCTTACAGAAAATATTACGGGCTGTGGCGTATTTTTAACGACGGACGCATTCCCCTGTTTGTCCGTACCTTGTCGCAAACGTTCCCCATGGCCGTCGAACGGGCAACAGCCCTGCTCCGTCACTGCCGGACAGCACTGACCTGGCTCGACAATTCCTTTTTCACGCCCTACTACGGTATTACTTATGACATCGTTCCTTTCGGGAAATACCATGGCAAACATATAGCAGAGGTTTACTACATTGATCCCCAATACGTCCTGTGGCTGGCCAACCGGTTCGAGCCTGAAAAGAAACAATTGCAGAAGCTGAAAGAGCTGGCACAAAGCTTCGCCGTGGTCCACGCGGAACTGACACCGCCGAGGAAAAGGGAATACCACTCTCCAAGCCACTACGTCGGCGAAAAAGGAGAAATTTTAAAAGATCTGCATTTGAAGATCGTCTACGTGCGCCTGCAGGTTGATACCTACAAACCTGACTTCTATATCGATCAGTTCGTATTGGCAGTCGATGCCCAAAATTGTCGCTACTCCTTTATCGTAAAAGCGGCTGCACGCAGCCAAACCCCGAAGGCTCTGAGCTGCTACAGCCTGCCTATGCTTGTCGGCTCGGAATGGACGCTCCATTCGGCCAAGGTACTCGATCATTATACCAGTCACGGCATCCAGTACACTCGTCTGGGTTATCTGAAATTTGCCGGCCAGCCCAAATAGTCATCCCTGTGATTCTTTATCCTTTATACTGACGATGAAATTCCACTACGGCTTCAATTCCTTTGCGGAACACATCGAGCGGGAAATTCTCGTTCGGTGAATGAATGGCATTACTTTCCAGACCAAATCCCATCAGAATCGTCTTCACGCCTAAGATCTGTTCAAAATCACTGATAATCGGAATACTGCCCCCACGACGCACGGCCAGCGGTTTCTTTCCGAAAGCTTTTTCGAAACCAAGCGCAGCTGCCCGATAAGCCGGAAGATCGATCGGACAGACGTAACCCTGACCGCCATGCATCGGAGTAACCTTTACCTGCACATAGTCGGGAGCCAGCTGGTTCACATAGTCCACAAACAACCGGGAAATCCGCTCGTGATCCTGATGGGGCACCAGACGCGTCGACACCTTGGCATAAGCTTTCGAAGGCAACACAGTCTTTGCACCCTGTCCGGTATAACCGCCCCAAATGCCACAGACATCAAACGACGGACGACAGCTGTTACGTTCCAGCGTAGAATATCCCTTCTCGCCTTTCAATGCCTTGACCCCGATAGCATCCATATAGCGCTGTTCATCAAACGGAATATGTGCGATCATCTCACGCTCGGCAGCCGGAACCTCCTCTACTTCATCATAGAAATGCGGGATGGTAATCCGTCCGTCGGCATCCGTCATTCGGGCGATCAGGTCGCACAAGACATTGATCGGGTTGGCCACGGCACCCCCGAAATGTCCGGAATGCAAGTCGCGGTTCGGTCCAGTCACCTCTATTTCCCAATAAGCCAACCCACGCAATCCCGTAGTCAGCGAAGGCAGGTCGGCAGCCAGCATGCTGGTGTCGGAAACCAGGATGACGTCAGCCTGCAACAGATCCTTATGTTCTTTCAAGAAAGCGTTCAGACTGGGCGAACCGATCTCTTCCTCGCCTTCGAATATGAATTTCACGTTGTGCTTCAGTTCTCCCATACGCACCATGTATTCAAAAGCCTTCGCCTGAATCATGGCCTGCCCCTTATCGTCATCGGCACCTCTTGCCCAAATATGCCCGTCGCGGATTTCCGGTTCAAAAGGATTGCTCTGCCATAAATCCAACGGATCGGCCGGCATCACATCGTAATGGGCATAGACCAGCACCGTAGGTGCATCGTCGGCCACATGCTTTTCGGCATAGACCAACGGATTTCCTGCCGAAGGCATGATACGGGCCTCATCGGCTCCAGCCTCGAGCAACAACTGTTTCCACCGTTCGGCACAAGCCAGCATATCGGCTTTCCGCTCCGGCTGGGCACTGATGCTTGGAATGCGGATCAAACTGAACAATTCTTCTAAAAAACGCGATTCGTTTTCGGCAATATACTTTTTAATTTCCATAACTGATACTATATTTAAAAGAGAATCTGAATTTTTCCGTGCTTGATTTATTCAAAAGAGAAATGATAGCCATTCCCCGATACCTGGGTTGCCTTTTTTCCGGTCGAGGCTGGTGCAAACCGTTGCTTGATTTCCGGAAGTTCTTTCGTAATGTCTTGTATGCGACGGGCATCACTGGGATGGGTACTTAAAAATTCAGGTACACTGGCCGTCGAACTGGCAGCCATCTTCTGCCAGAACGTAACAGCCACATCCGGATTATAACCTGCCATCGTCATCAAAGCCAGACCCATATAATCGGCCTCGCTTTCGTGCTTACGCGAGAACGGAAGCATGACTCCATACTGTGCTCCGAGTCCGTATATCTGTCCGGCCACAGCCTGCACCAGACTGCTCTTTTGCGACAATCCGATACTGAGCGCCTGTGCTCCGTATTGAGCCAGCATTTCCTGACTGATCCGTTCGTTGCTGTGCTTAGCCACGGCATGGGCCACCTCATGACTGAGCACTACGGCCAGTTCGTCATCCGAAGAAACAAGTTTCATCATTCCTTCATAGACCACAATCTTGCCGCCCGGCATACAAAACGCATTGACCTGATCATTCTTCACCAGATTAAATTCCCAGGAAAAGTTTTCCACTTCGGATTCCAATCCGTTCTGACGCAAATAATTCTCTGTGGCTGCAGCTATTTTCCGCCCCACCCGGGTCACCATAGCCGATTCCTGCACCGATCCCGAGAGCGGAGCCGTCTGCATGTATTGTTTATACTGGGTCAGACTCGAAGCGAGCACCTCCTGATCCGAAACGAGAAGCACCTGCCTGCGCCCTGTCAACGGAACAGATCCGCAGGCCGACAATAAAAACATACCGGCACCGACACCGGTCCATAAAAATTTCTTCATAAGCATTGATTTCCGCTTACAAAGAAAAGGAATATTTAACAAAAAACAAAAGCAAGAAGTTTTTTTCGAAGTTCCCGCCAGCAAAAAACTCAGCGCGCCTTCACCTGAATCACTTCTGCCAGGTTGGTCGTAAACTGTTGCGAAAGATGTTCCCTGCTGATAAACGTACGGCTACTGTCTCCCTGTACAGCCAGCCGTAACGCATGTGCTCCGTTTTTCCGCCTGATCTGTTCGACGGTTTTAGCCAGAACAGCCTGACGTTTACGGTCCACCGAATCAAAAAGCACCGTCTGCACAGCCTCGTCCGAAGCGATATCCCACACCAGCACACCGGCTTTTTTATAGGCATACCGGCCGTCGGTCCATCCGCGCCGCAGCAGATTCATACACCAGGAAATGATTTCCGCATCATCGTTCGTCGCCACCGGCAACTGAGCCTGCTCCTGCAGAAAATGCGGTTCGCGATCCGTGCGGAAACGACTGGTCCAGGCAAACACCGTCACCCCACGGCAGCACGTATGCTGTTCGCGCAACTTCCGGCAGCAAGTAGCCGCAAAATTGGCCACGGCTTCTTCCAAAAGTGTCCGCTCGGTTATTCCCTCACCGGCAAAACTCCGACTGGTACAAATCGTACGTTTCTGAGGCACATCGTCATCCTCTATGCACGAATATCCCTGCAACTCTTTCCAGGTACGCACCCCGGTAACCGTCATCAGCCGCTGCACCCAAGCCTCACTCTTTCCCGTAAGATCCCAAGCCGTGTGCAGCCCCAGTTCTTTCAAACGCGCGGCATGCCGACGTCCGATTCCCCAGACCTCATCAATGGGCAACTGATGCAAGGCCCGAATCCGTTTTTCTTCCGTATCGATCAGGCATACGCCCCGATAACCGGCATACCGTTTCCCAAAGTATCCGGCCACCTTGGCCAGAGTCTTTGTCGGTGCAATGCCCATCGTCACGGGAATTCCCGTACCCCGGCTCACTGTGCGTACGACCCGTTGTCCGTACCCGACATATTGCTCTGCCGGACAAACTCCGTCGAGCGTCAGAAACGCTTCGTCAATCGAATAAACATGCAAATCGGGTGTAAATTCAGAAAGCAACTGCATCACGCGTCGGCTCATGTCGCCATACAGCGTATAATTGCTGCTGAACACGGCCACCCTGTTCCGCTCCAGCAAATCGCGCACCTGAAAATAAGGCATTCCCATCTTCAGACCGAGTGCCTTGGCTTCGTTACTGCGCGCAATGATACACCCGTCGTTGTTGCTCAGCACTACGACAGGCCGCCCGCACAGCGACGGATCAAACACCCGTTCGCACGAGGCAAAAAAATTATTGCAGTCGATCAGTCCGTACATAATTTTATCTATTTCGTACGCCGCGACTGGCGCCGGATGCTATAAGTCACGACCCCCCAAATGACAAATTCGTTCGACGCATCCACCCGAATTGGAGTATACGCTTCATTTTCGGGAACCAGCCAAAGCTCCTGACTGCCGGCATCCATCCGGATACGTTTCAATGTAAATTCCCCATCAAGGAAAGCCACCACCACATCACCGTCATGCGGCTCCAGCCCCTTATCCACCACCAGCAGGTCGCCATCACCAATTCCGGCATCACGCATCGAATCGCCTACGACACGGGCATAAAAAGTCGTGGCCGGGTGGCGTATCAGTTCCTTATTCAAATCGATACTCTCGGCCATGTATCCTTGAGCCGGACTGGGAAATCCGGCCTTAATGCCTTCCTCGGCACAAGGTATGGCCTGCTGCGTGTGGCAATCGGCCGCATAAAGATTCAGTTTCATAGTTACCCGCTTATATCTGGTTCCGGAAGCAATTATCCGGCATTACTTCACAGGCACAAAGTTAAGATTATCTGTGAAAATCACCGAACGATTCAGCAGAAAGTAAACTTGTCCGGGAAAAATACGGGCATATCCGATCGTCAGCCAGACTCAGGCATCACCGTAAAATGCACCGCCGGATGCAATTTACTGCAGACCGGAATGCACCGTTGTGCATCGGCCAATGCACAAACCATGCACAACGCGCGCCATAAACCGTCACAAAAAAGTTGCCATAAAAAATGTTGCAACAAAATTATAGTCAGGAAAATCTGCCGGCACACAGAGGGTCATGTGAAAAAAATTGGTATCTTTGTATCACTGCTAAACCATAAAATAAAAAAACATGGATTTCCTGAAAAAAATTTTCGGTAACGAACCGGCAAACGACGAAGAGAAGAATCAGAAAAGCAAAAACAAAAATTTCGATA
>artificially_reared_2__coassemble_1292_pt1 | contig 9407 bp, 5 predicted proteins | sample artificially_reared_2__metabat2_low_PE_008 | metagenome-assembled genome bin artificially_reared_2 | reverse complement strand
ATACCGCAAACTTTTTTTGGCGAATAACTCTACAAAGTTAGACAAAAATATCCATCTAAACAAGCAATATGCTGTAAAACATGTTTTTAATCAAAATTCAAACCAAACAAAAAAATTTAATCTGAAAACTCATTTTTACTTTCATGCTACCAAAGAAAATCCATTAATTGCATTTTCGCTACTAAAAACAGTAAGCACAAAACAACCGAGACACTATAAAGGACGGGAACAAGCTCATAGAAAGATATAGAGGAAATCAAAACTCCATTTTTGAAAACATGAACCGATCATTGAAAATTTGAGCGCTCTACAAAACGAAAGAAATGGGTCGTATCAACTCTGCTCAAACCATGATACGACCCATTTAAAGATTTAAATCACCAGCTGTAGCTTTTGGGAGAGATCATCTTCGCTTTGACGCCTCATCCCAAAAGATTTTACCCAACTTACATAAGTATTATTTTGCGGGAGCAATAACAAAGGTAAACTGATAATCCTGATAAGGAACCAAATATTCACCTCTCGGCCATGATCCCCAACTATCTACACAACCTAATCCCATCTGTCGTGCGGCCAACTTCACAGCAGTAAAGTTACGCGGGGTCAGATCACCGGAATGACTCTGATGCAAATACTTATCGTCTCCATCATCCAAATCAGAAGCGAGATAAGGCAAACTGCTACATTCCATTGGAGCTGTTGCATAAAAGCACAGACCCTTACCAGCACTATTCTTCACGCTCCAGAAACGCACCTGAGTTTTGTTTCCGCTTTCTTGCGGACGAATATATCCCCAATATTGGTCAGCTACGTCCTGAGTATAAAAGCCAAGTCGGTCGCCATGATTACGATCGATATAATTCTCCCCCGGACCCTTACCATAATAATTTATCGTATGATATTCTTCCGGCATAACGAGTTGCATGCCAAAACGCATCATATAAGGTTTATTGCTGGCATTCTCATTAACGTCAAGAGCCTCGTGAACCAGTAATTCACCCTTTGCTGTCAACGTATAGGTCATGGTCAACTTCGCATCAACGCCCGGCATCTCATAGACAGCAACAACTTCCTTGTTCTGTCCCTTGTCTGAACATACAAAAGATTTCAGGTTCATTCTCGGATTCTTCCAAGCTGCGAAGTTACGTTGCAAACCTGCACCATAATCATTATCAGTCGGCGCACGCCAGAAATCAGGCTTTATTGAATATCCTTTCTGAAGCATTGGACGTCCAGCCACATCCAAATAATCAATCCAACCGTTGGATTTATTAAATGTGACCGAAGTTCCTGCTGCACATAGAGTAAGACAAGCTTTCATTTCATCCTTTTGCACCGATTCAGCCAAGCCATCCGTCTTCAAAATATCTTCAGCTGTCGGGAACTGATAATCCGTCAGCACAAACTGCTGTCGGGCAATCGCATACCCCTTCTTTAATAAAGGTTCGTCCTGAGTCAATCTGACGTCGAGATTCACAAGCAGCTCTTTCTTATTTTGACGGGCATCCTCAACGGCACTCTTCCAGGTTGCCACCTGATTTGTTGCAGGCAAAGTCAGGTTCACCTTTTTTTGTGGTGCAACATCCGGTATTGCGGTAACACCTTTCAAGATAACCTCACCCTCACACTCCATGGTCCATTCTATTTGAGCATACCCTTTCAGATTTCTGAAAAAATATTCATTATACAGTTCTACCGTTCCATTATCTATATCTACCGGAGTGAACCACACATCCTGATAAAAATAACGGACTTCATTAGCATGCGGATTCGGTTTACGATCAGGATTGATAATACCATTATTATTAAAATTATGGTCGGTAGCCGGATAACGTCCGTAATCGCCACCATAAGTATAGATCATCTTGCCCTCTTCATTATAATCACGTAAGCCCTGATCCACGAAATCCCAGATAAATCCTCCCTGATACTTCGGATATTTACGCACCAAATCCCAATATTCCTTAAAACCGCCCATGGAATTTCCCATGGCATGAGCGTATTCACATTGAATTAAAGGCCGCGGATTATCATTCTTCGCATAACTCTCACATCCGCCATAACCATAATACATCGGACAGAAAATATCGGTTTTTCCCTGATCGCCGGCACGTTCATACTGAACCGGGCGACTCGGATCATACGCTTTAACATGGTCATAAGCCTTCTCGAAATTTGGTCCGTAACCAGCCTCATTACCCAGACTCCAGAAAATAATACTGGGATGATTTTTAAACGTACGGATGTTCATATCATTACGCTCTATATGAGCTTTTTCATAGGCCGGGTTCTTTGCCAACGTAGTTTCACCATACCCCATACCATGACTTTCAATATTCGTCTCCGCCACCACATAAAGGCCATATTGATCACACAAATCATACCAACGGGGATCATCTGGATAATGACATGTCCGAACCGCATTGATATTCAGCTCTTTCATGATTTTAATATCTTCGATCATCCGTTCTACAGAAACCACATAGCCACCATCCGGATCCATTTCATGCCGGTTGGCTCCCTTAAACAGCACAGGCTGGCCGTTCACCAGCACCTGAGCATTTTTAATCTCCACCTTCCGGAAGCCTACATTCTGCGGAAAAGCTTCAAGCACCTTGTCTCCGTCGAGGAGGGTCGTATAGAGGTGATACAAATTCGGCGTTTCGGCCGTCCATTTCAACGGATTTTTCACTTCCAGCTGAAAGTCAAGCTTTCCATCCTTGCCTACTTTGGCCTCTTTTGAAAGGACTTCTTTGCCCGAAGGGTCACAAAGCGAAAGTTTTACCTGTTTGCCAGATGCCTTTCCAAACGTCATCTTTACAGCCAAGACCCCGTCCGTATAATTGTTCACCAGATCCGGTGTGATAAAAATATCCTCAACATGCGCCTCCGGACGAGCATACAAATAAACTTCGCGTGCCAGTCCCGTAAAACGCCAGAAATCCTGATCCTCCAGATACGACCCGTCACACCAGCGCATCACCTGCATGGCAATAAGGTTTTCTTTTCCGGGCTTCAAATATTTGGTCACATCAAACTCAGCAGCCATCTTGCTGTCCTCGCTATATCCGACGAACTTGCCGTTAACCCACACCTTCAAATTGGATGTAGCCGAACCGACATGCAAGAAGATCTTTTCCCCCTTCCAGTCTGCCGGCACAGCGATATGCCGGCGATAAGAACCCGTATAGTTGTTGCGTTCCTCAACAAAAGGCGGATTGCTGTCAAACTGCGTATTCCAGGCATATCCCACATTCTTGTAAATACGATCACCGTATCCGTTTATCTCAAATAAGCCAGGAACAGGAAAATCAGTCCATTTCGAATCATCAAATTTTTCCGTATAAAATCCTTCTGGAGCTAAATTGTGATGTTTCACAAAATTAAACTTCCAGTTCCCTTCCAAAGACAAATAACGGTCCGACTGATATTTGTCGGCCGATTTTGCCAGTTCTTCACTTTCAAAAGCAAAAAAAGGCGAGCGTGGCGCTTCGCAATTCACCCGATTGACTTCCGGATCCAGCCAATAAGGTTTTTCCTGTTGTGCCAGTGCGTTCATGGCAGAAACCAGCGCACAAGAAAATAAAAGCTGTTTTATCATTCTTAAAAATTTTGATAGTTAATTATTTATTATTGGTCATTCAATTAGTTTTCCCGTTGTTCAGGACAAAGCAAAGATAAAATTTTTCCTTTTTTCACGGAACAATATCTGGCGAAAAAGAAACATGATCTGCCAATCTCCCCTGAAATGCCCCCCGTTCGCGCATCCGCCGACACACTTTATCGGTAAATTCGTAATTCTTCAACCCCCAGTCGGGTGCTATCAACAGATTCCGGGGCGATTGCGAAACGAAACGCTCCAGAACCAGATCCGGGCGCAACCTTTCCACATAGTCAATCACCAGATCAATATATTCGTCTGCCGAATATAGATGAAACCATTCCGGGTGTGCCGCAAACTGACTGGCCATCTTCGTACCCCGAATCAACTGAAGCTGATGCAACTTCAATGTTGTCAGCGGCAAAGCAGAAATCTGAAAAGCCTGCTGCAACAATTCATCGCGCTCCTCGTGCGGCAGTCCCAGAATTACGTGCCCGCCAACACGGATGCCGCATGCGGCCGTACGCTCCACGGCCTCCCGGGTCTGTGCAAACGTATGCCCCCGATTAATCAAGGCCAGCGTTGCGTCGTTGGCGCTTTCAATACCGTATTCCACCAGTAAAAAAGTATGCCGGTTCAATCGCTCCAGCTCGCGCAGCAAGGCATCCGGCATACAATCCGGGCGCGTACCGATGACCAGCCCAACAACACCTTCTGCCGATAAAGCCTCTTCGTACTTTGCCATCAGCAGATCCACGTCTGCATAAGTATTTGTATAGGCCTGGAAATAGGCCAGATACTTCATCTGAGGATATTTTCCGGAGAAAAAGGAACGCCCTTCGTCTATCTGTCGGGTAATACTCTTTTCCGTACGGCAATATTCCGGATTGAACGTCTGGTTGTTACAAAACGTACACCCTCCATAACCCTTGGTTCCATCCCTGTTCGGACAAGTAAACCCCGCATTAAGCGAAATTTTCTGAACCTTATAAGGGAAAGTTTCCTTTAAAAATGTCCCAAAATCCCGATATAAATGAATAGAATCCATACATTTTCATGCATTATGCTTACAAAGATAATGAAATTATCTATCTTTGTAAGGTTTCATCACATAAGTAACAGCGGCAAACTTTCCGGAAGAAGCGAATCTTCAAAAAAAGAAACGATCGTCGGCACCACTGTCGCTCACCTGAAAGCTCAAACAGAAAACTTAATTTTAACCACAAGAATATGAAAAGAACAGTAAATCTATTCGTTCTGTTAGTAGCCCTCCTGCTTCCCCTGCAGGCGGCGAACACCCTGAACCTGAAAGACATCTGCAACGGTGTCTATTCCGCACAGCGCATTTACGGCGTCCATCCCATGAACGACGGAGAGAATTATTCTCAGCTAAGCCCCGACCACAAGCAGATTATAACCTATTCGTTCCAAAACGGATCGCAAACCGGTGTCCTTTTTGATGTCAGCAAACTCAAGGAAGTCAAACTGGACTACATCGACGGATACATCATGTCGCCCGATGAGAAAAACATACTGATCCGGACCCAGACCAGACCGATTTACAGACACTCCAACACGGCCGTCTATTATATATATAATGTGGCAAACAATACGATCGTTCCTCTGTCCGACGGCGGGCCGCAACAAGTCCCCATGTTTTCCCGCGACGGCAACATGATTGCTTTTGTCCGCGAGAACAACCTTTTTCTGGTCAAACTGCTCTACAACAACAGCGAAAGCCAGGTAACCAAAGACGGAAAAATGAATGAAATCATCAATGGCATCCCCGACTGGGTCAACGAAGAGGAATTTAGCAATGACTGCGCATTCGATTTCAATGCAGACAACACCATGCTCGCTTGGATCCGTTACGATGAAAGCAAAGTCCCCATGTTCTCCTTCCCGCTTTTCAAGGGCAGCAATCCGACCATGAACCAATATGCCGATTATCCGGGAACCTACGAATACAAATATCCCATTGCCGGCGAAACCAATGCCACGGTCACGGTGCACACTTTTGAAATCAAGACACGTGTGGCACGTCAGATAAAACTCCCCTTGCCGGCCGACGGATATATTCCACGCATCAAATTCACCAACGATCCGAACAAACTGGCCATCTATACCCTGAACCGTCATCAGGATAATCTGGAAATCTATATGGCCAACCCGCGTTCCACCGAATGTAAAATGATCGTACGCGATCAGGTTGACAAGTATATCACCGAAAAAGCCTACAGCTACATTCATTTCTACGGCGACAAGTTCGCCCTGCTCAGTGAACGCGACGGCTACAACCACATTTACTGGTACAACACCAACGGTACATTGCTCAAACAGGTCACCAAAGGCAACTTCGTCGTGACCGACTTTTACGGTTATGACGAAAAGACAGGCACCTTCTATTACGCTTCCAACCAGGAAGGTCCGACGCGCACGGCTGTTTACAGCACGGATGCCAAAGGAAAAACGACCAAGCTGTCTAAACATACCGGTCAGAACAGCGCGTTGTTCAGCAACAATTTCCGCTATTACATGAATGTATATTCCAACATCAACACCCCGTTTGTAACCTCACTTTGCAACAATAAAGGCAAGGAACTGAAAGTGCTTATCGACAACAAGGAACTCCGGGACAAACTGGCACAGATGAATTTAGGAAGCCGCGAATTCTTCAGTTTCAAAACGAGCGAAGGGGTTACCTTAAACGGCTACATGGTCAAACCGGCCGATTTTGATGCCGGCAAGAAATATCCGGTCATACTCTTCCAGTACAGCGGTCCGGGCTCACAGCAGGTCATCGACTCCTGGAATGCCGGCAACATGGGAGGAACGCTCTACGAACAATACATGGCTCAGCAAGGCTTTATTATGGTATGTGTGGACGGACGTGGGACAGGCGGCCGCGGTGCCGCTTTCGAGCGCAGCACCTATCTGAACCTGGGCGATCTGGAATCCAAGGATCAGGTGGAAACAGCCGTTTATTTAGGCTCACTACCCTACATCGACAAAAACAGCATCGGCATTTGGGGCTGGAGTTTTGGCGGATTCAACACATTAATGAGCATGAGCGAAGGACGCCCCGTGTTCAAAGCCGGTGTCGCCGTTGCTCCTCCGACAAGCTGGCGCTTCTACGACACCGTCTATACGGAGCGCTTCATGCGCACTCCGCAGGAAAATCCTACGGGCTATGACCGCAATCCGATCTCACGCGCCGGACAACTGCACGGAAGTCTGTTGATCTGTCACGGTATGGCCGACGACAACGTACATTTCCGCAATGTTGCCGAATATGCAGAAGCATTGGTACAGGCCGACAAACCATTCATGATGCTGCCCTACACCAACCGCAACCACAGCATTTATGGCGGAAACACCCGAAACCATCTTTTCACCAGCATATCCAACTTCTTTATCCGGGAATTAAAGCAGTAAACCACAAAAAAGAAAAGCAAGACCCCATAAGGTTCTTGCTTTTCTTTTTTGCCCTGATCATTAATTTTTAAAATACGCCTTCCGACGAAATTTTCTATTCCGTTGCTTTCCGGCCATTGTCCTCCGTCACCGGACATGAAACAGTCCCTTCATTTTTTCGACAGGCATCAAAACGAGTTGTCCAGAAAGCCCTGACGTTTCAAAGTGTCCAGAAGCGTAACGCTCATGGCTTCGTTGTCGCGTTTCGTGTAACGTATTTCCGCAAAGACCTGAGCCAATGTCTTCTTCTTATTGATCGCCACAAATTCTTTGTTTTCGGGCAAGGACTCCTTATAGGCATAGAAATCATCAATCCGTTCTTTGTCATAATTTTTATAAGTCTCCTGATGCACGAAAGAGGCGAGAGGAAGCCGGTCGGTCTGCAGCGGATTTTCATCCGGATAGCCCACGGTCAACGTAGCCACGGGCATCACCAGCCGCGGCAACTGCAACACATCAATAATCATTTGCGGCTGGTAGACGGTAGTTCCCAAATAACAGATGCCGAGCCCTTCGGCTTCTGCCAGCACTGAAAAGGTCTGCGTAAAAAGCAATGCATCTGTAGCCGCATTCATGAAAGAGAGGAAATTGTCATAGCCCGGCTCGGCATCACGTTGTTCACACCACGCCGACGTACGGTTAAAATCCGCACAGATCGTCAGCACGACCGGAGCCTGTGTCACCATCGGCTGATTGAAATGCACCGGTGCCAGCTTCTTTTTCATCTCCTGATCCCGGGTTACCACGACACTATAAAGCTGCAGATTACCCATTGTCTGTGTTCTGGCAGCCTCGTCCAGCAAACGGTTCAGCAACGTTTCCGGAACGTTCCTATCGGCATACTTGCGTATGGTTCTCCTTTGTTTTATTGATTCCATTTTTTTACTTTTAAACGATCTCTGCAAAGATAATCAATCAAACAAAGAAAACAACTCAAAATTATTCAAAAATATCTTTTGGGAAAACTTTTTCTTTTGCGCAAAATCACAAAACACTGAATATCAATATCATATCAAATAAAAACGGAAAACTGCACCGGTCCGCAAGACTTTTCTCGTTTTTTATTTTGATAATTCGGAAAACATCATTAGTTTTGCAACGCTTTTATATTTTTCAATGTCTAAAGGTTTTCTTGCCTTCAGCCAAATCATTCAAACTCTATAAAATCAGATTAAAGTGGAAAAGCAAACCTACACCTACGACGAAGCCTTTGACACGACTTTACAGTATTTCAAGGGTGACGAGCTGGCAACCCGAGTATGGGTCAACAAGTATGCCATGAAAGATTCATACGGCAACATCTATGAAAAATCGCCAACCGACATGCATTGGCGCCTGGCCAACGAAATAGCCCGGATAGAATCAAAGTATCCTAACGGCATGAGTTCTGAGGATATTTTCAACCTGCTGGACCATTTTAAATATATTGTTCCTGCCGGAAGTCCCATGACCGGCATCGGCAACAACTATCAGATTGCCTCACTGTCCAACTGTTTTGTTATCGGTCTGGAGGGACAGGCCGATTCTTACGGAGGCATCATCCGCATTGACGAAGAACAAGTGCAGCTGATGAAGCGGCGCGGTGGTGTAGGCCACGATCTGTCTCACATCCGTCCGAAGGGATCTCCTGTAAAAAATTCTGCATTAACATCAACAGGTCTGGTTCCGTTCATGGAACGTTACAGCAATTCCACGCGCGAGGTAGCCCAGGACGGCCGCCGCGGCGCCCTGATGCTCTCCGTAAGCATCAAGCACCCCGATGCAGAAGCCTTCATCGACGCCAAGATGACCGAAGGGAAAGTAACGGGAGCCAATGTATCGGTCAAGCTGGATGATGAATTCATGAAAGCGGCCATCAACAACAAGCCTTATATCCAGCAATACCCCATCGACAGCGACCATCCGCTGTGCCGCAAGGAAATCAGCGCCAGCGCATTGTGGAAGAAAATCGTACACAACGCCTGGAAATCAGCCGAACCCGGTGTCTTGTTCTGGGACACCATCATCCGCGAATCCGTGGCCGACTGCTACGCCGACCTTGGATTCCGTACCGTCAGCACCAATCCTTGCGGCGAGATTCCGCTCTGCCCTTACGACAGTTGCCGTCTGCTGGCCATCAACTTGTACTCCTACGTCGTCAACCCTTTCACCAAAGACGCTTATTTCGATTTCGACCTGTTCAAGAAGCACGTGCAGACCGCCCAGCGGATCATGGACGACATCATCGATCTGGAACTGGAAAAGATTGAAGCCATCATGGCAAAAATCAAGTCCGATCCGGAATCCGACGAAGTGAAAGGAACGGAGAAACACCTTTGGGAAAAGATCTACA
>artificially_reared_2__coassemble_1277_pt1 | contig 9508 bp, 8 predicted proteins | sample artificially_reared_2__metabat2_low_PE_008 | metagenome-assembled genome bin artificially_reared_2 | reverse complement strand
CACGACCCCCTGCTCCCAAAGCAGGTGCGCTAACCGGACTGCGCTACACCCCGAAAGGTCTTTTCTGCAAAAGCGATGCAAAGGTAGAAAGTTTTAGTCAGAAATCCAAATTTACGTGCCCTTTTTTACTCATATTCCTTTTTCCGTTTCGGGTTCATTGGAAACCAGCCTTTTTTAACCCGCTTGACTTGTTCGAAAATCTCAAGAATGGACCAGAATGAAGAAAACGATAGCACACCGAGAATGATCGAAGCATAGATGTTCTCGACCATCAGCGAGGCAATCAGTGTGATGATACCGGCCAGCAGAAAGAGCCACCAGCTTTTCTTTCCCCAATAATACTCAGCCTTGATGACCAGAGGATGGAAAAGTCCGATGGTCAGGAACGTGATCAGGCCGATAGTGATTCCGATATAATTCATAAATGTTTTCTGATTTGATGTTCATTGGGCCGTAAAGATACGAAGATTGTGCTTATCGGCCAAAGTCAGACTTTCTTTTTTGCGCGGATCCAGATCTTTGTCCGAATCGCAGCATAGATAAATTATCCGTTCATTGTTCGCATTGTTGAATAACCGTTATAAGAGCTTTTGCAACCTCTTCAGGTCATTTGACAGTCAGCACACACTAACCTAAAAAAGAATTATCTTACAATGAATCGTAGCATGAGCCTGCCGTCATTTTCCTTTTAATCATTCCTCTGTACAGCACCGTCTGAATCATCCCCCGCGAGAAAAGATAAACCAGGAAGGCGGCCCAGAGGGCATGGTTGTGCCAGTTGGCTTCAAGGCTAAAATATACGGTGAAAAACAGGACGGCTGCGAAAAACATCGAGACAAGCATCTGGCGGGTTGCCGTGATGCCGATGAACACACCGTCCCAAACGAAGGCACACAGGCCGGCTGCGGGAATCAGATAGGTCCAGAAATGAAAGGGGTGGGCTGCCGAAAGAACATCGGGCTCGTTGGTGAGCAGGGAAAGGAATCGCTCGCCGCCACCGATATAAATTAATGTGAACAAAGCGGCAATGGCTGAGCCCCATAGAAACAGATGGCGGATGGTGGTGTGGAATCTTTGGGTATTACCGGCTCCGTAGTATTTGCCCGAAAGGGCTTCGGCGGCGAAGGCCAGACCGTCCATAAAGTAGGAATAGAGCGTGAAGAATTGCATGAGCAGCACGTTGACCGCTAAAATAAGGTCGCCCTGACGCGAACCGGAAGAAGTAAAATAGAGCGTTACGGCCACGAGGCAGAGGGTGCGCAGGAATATATCGCGGTTGACCCGGAAAAACTGGAGCAGGGCGGCACGGTCGGAAAGTATGCGGAGAGAACAACGGCCTGGGAGGTGTTTTCTGCGGAACAGATTGCGGCACAAGCCAAGAGCCAGAGCCAGTCCGGCATATTGGGCAATAAGGGTGCCCATGGCTACACCGCCGACACCAAGCTGGCTTACAAAGACAAAGAACAGGCTGCAGAGGATGTTGACGATGTTCTGGAAGAGGGCAATATACAAGGGGTATCGGGCTTCCTGCATGCCGAGAAACCAGCCGGTGAAACCGTATTGGGCCAGCATGGCCGGTGCGCCCCAGATACAAATGGAGAAATAGAGCGAGGCATACTTACCGACATCGGCAGTGGGTTCCATGATCCAGAGGGCCAGCCGGAGAATCTGCGATTGCAACAGCAGGAGGAGCAGACCTAAAAACAGGGCAATTGTGAGCGAACGGTAGAGCGTGCTGACTTCGGCTTCGGTCCGGTGACTGCCATAGGCTTGCGAGGTGATGCCGGTCGTTCCCATACGCAAGAAGGCAAAAATCCAATAGATCATGTTGAACATGGTGCCGCCGATGGCAATGGCGCCGATATAGACGGCAGAGCCGAGGTGGCCGACGATGGTCAGATCGACCAGCGAGAGCAAGGGAACCGTAATATTGGAAAGAATGGAAGGCAGCGTGATCTTCAGGATTTCACGGTGACTGTTGGAGGTATTGGCGGCTTTCATGAGTGGAATTTTTATGCAAAGGTAGCCATTCGACGACAGGAAAACAAACATCCGATGCGGGAATGAATCTTTCATAGCCGGACAAGGGGGCGTGGAGCGCTGATAAAAACGATGATTTGATTTTGCAGGCAACATAAAAAAGCGTAACTTTGCATCATTGAAAAAAATCAAAAATTAATCTTTTCAGAATATGTTTAGAACAAACACCTGTGGTGAGCTGCGACTCACCGACGCCGGAAAGACGGTGACTCTGGCCGGATGGGTACAGCGCACACGTAAGATGGGCGGTATGACCTTTGTGGACCTGCGCGACCGATATGGAATCACGCAGTTGGTGTTCAATGAGGAAATCAACGCCGAATTGTGTGAAAAGGCCAATAAGCTGGGACGTGAATTTGTGATTCAGATTACGGGTACCGTAAATGAACGCGAAAGCAAAAATAAGAATCTGCCCACGGGAGATGTGGAGATTATCGTTTCGGAACTGAATGTGCTGAACGCTTCGCTGACACCACCGTTTACGATCGAGGACAATACGGACGGAGGCGACGACATCCGCATGAAATACCGTTATCTGGATCTGCGCCGTCATGCTGTGCGTCAGAATATCGAATTGCGTCACAAGATGACCATGGAAGTACGCCGTTATCTGGACAGCAAAGGTTTTCTGGAAATTGAAACCCCGATGCTGATCGGTTCAACTCCTGAAGGCGCGCGCGATTTCGTGGTCCCTTCACGCATGAATCCGGGACAATTCTACGCTTTACCACAAAGCCCTCAAACCTTGAAGCAGTTGTTGATGGTGGCCGGTATGGATCGCTATTTTCAGATTGTGAAGTGCTTCCGCGACGAGGATTTACGTGCCGACCGTCAGCCGGAGTTTACGCAGATCGACTGCGAAATGAGCTTCGTAGAGCAGGAAGACGTGATTTCAACTTTCGAAGGCATGGCCAAGCACCTGTTCAAGGTGTTACGTGGTGTGGAACTGACTGAACCGTTCCCGCGGATGCCTTGGAGCGAAGCCATGCGTCTTTATGGTAGCGACAAACCGGATACGCGTTTCGGCATGGAATTCGTTGAGCTGATGGATGTGCTCAAGGGAACCGGTGAATTCAGCGTGTTCAACGACGCGGCTTATATCGGCGGTATCTGTGCCGAAGGTTGTGCTTCGTACACGCGTAAGCAGCTGGATCAGCTGACCGATTTCGTGAAACGCAGCCAGATTGGTGCCAAGGGACTGGTTTATGCCCGGATTCAGGAGGATGGCACGGTGAAGAGCAGTGTGGACAAGTTCTATACGCCTGAAGTGCTGAACAAGCTGAAGGAGGCCATGCAGGCAAAACCGGGCGATCTGATTCTGATTATGAGTGGCGACGATGCCATGAAGACGCGCAAGCAGCTTTGTGAGTTGCGTCTGGAGATGGGTAATCGTCTCGGATTGCGTGACAAGAATAAGTTTTCTTTGCTTTGGGTGGTTGACTTCCCGATGTTCGAATGGAGCGAGGAAGAAGGCCGTCTGATGGCCATGCACCATCCGTTTACACACCCGAAAGACGAGGATATTCCTTTGTTGGATACCGATCCGGCCGCTGTACGGGCGGATGCTTACGATATGGTATGCAACGGTGTGGAAGTCGGGGGTGGTTCCATCCGTATTCATGATCCGGAATTGCAGAACAAGATGTTCGAGATCTTGGGCTTTACCAAGGAAAAGGCTCAGGAGCAGTTTGGCTTCCTGATGAATGCCTTCAAGTATGGTGCTCCCCCTCACGGAGGTCTGGCTTATGGTCTTGATCGCTGGGTGAGCTTGTTTGCCGGCCTGGACAGCATTCGCGACTGCATCGCATTCCCGAAAAACAACAGCGGACGTGATGTCATGCTCGATGCACCGTCTTGTATCGACCAGAAGCAATTGGACGAACTGAATCTGATTGTCGATATTAAAGAAGAGAAGTACTAACAGACGTTTTTTTATTCACTGATAATGGATTATGATTGCTGTAACCGGGCGTGAACCGGGTATAGGCCATCATAATCCATTTTTTTTGAAGATACTTCAGGCTTGTCCGTTACCGGACAGTATCCAAGGAAATGTGAGCGGAAAGCGTTGGAGTTATTTTGCCTTATGGGGCATTTTATATATTTTTGCAAAACAAAACCGTAGGAGGATCTATTATGACGACAATAATTGTAGCTATTCTTCTGGTGGGCTATTTGGCAATAGCCACTGAACATATTACCAGAATAAACAAGGCTGCGGTAGCCATGTTTCTGGGTGTGACCGGCTGGATACTGTATATGGTAGATGGTGCGGAATACATTCATCGGTTCTATGCCGAAGATTATAATGAGTTTCTCCATGGTGCTCTGTCAACCGCATCGACAGTCAAGTCATATATAGCCAATCATATCTTTTTGTTGCATGTAGCGAACATCAGTCAGATCGTGTTGTATCTGTTAGCCACGATGGCAATTGTCGAAGTGCTGAATTCTAACGGCTGCTTTGATTTTATCACCGACTGGATTCGTACGAGAAACGGCAAGCGGCTGTTGTGGTATCTGGTACTGATTACTTTCTTTCTTTCGGCAAATCTGGATAACCTGACTACAACCGTTCTGATGCTGACGATCATGCGCAAGATTGTGTCCGAAAAGAAGTACCGGATGTATATGGGGGCAGCTATTGTCATCGCAGCCAACTGTGGCGGTTGCGCAACCGTGATCGGCGACATCAATTCCCTGATGTTATGGGTCAAAGAAGCTGTGACGCCCGGCAGTTATTCGGCGGCATTATTTTTCCCGGCTCTGGTGGCGATGATCATCCCGTCTTATCTGATTGCCCGAAAGATTCCCGAACATATTGATGTGGAACTGCCCCGGATCATTTACCGAGGAGATGATTCGGTTCTGTCGTTCTGGCAGAGAGGAATCATGCTCTTCGTCGGTATCGGCGGATTATGGTTCATTCCGACATTCCATTCGATTACGAAATTGCCGCCCTTTGTCGGTGCTCTGTGTGTGCTGGCTGTTTTCTGGGTGGTTAATGAGCTGATGAACAGCAGTCTGATCAAAAGCAATCAACCGGTCGCCTCTGTACGCCTCCCACGTACGCTTCAGTATGAGAACTGGCAGACCATTCTTTATTTTATTGGAATCAGTCTTGCCGTGGGAGCCATTAAGGAAACAGGGGCGTTTGCAGTGGCGGCTCAGTGGCTGAATACACACATACATAATATTTATATCATCGGAATCATTTTTGGTTTCTTTTCAGCCATACTCGACAATATTGCCATTGTGTTGAGCAGTATCTCCATGTACGACGTCATTGCTTCGGCCGACTTGATGCCAGGTATGAACTGGTCGTATATCAGCTATTTTATGCAGAACGGCGAGTACTGGAAGCTGATCGCGTTTTGTGGCGGTATTGGCGGCTGCCTGCTTCCGATTGGTTCGATTGCGGGTTATGCGCTGATGAAAAGCGAGAAAGTTTCGATCTGGTGGTATTTGAGAATGATCAGCGGCAAGGTGCTGGCGGGATGGGTCGCCGGATTGTTGGTGTATTTCCTGGTGAATATGGCTTTTTAAAATAAGGATATGAAACCTAACCGACGTTTTTTTGAGCGCTATCTCAAGGGATTCTGCATAGGGCAGGTTCTTGTGCTTACGGTCACGATTATTATCTCTGTTTTTCTGCAAAGCATGATTTTCGGAGACAGACCGGTCAATGCCGTTTATTTGTATTACGCAGCAGGGTATTTCTTCTTTTTCGGATTGTTCAGTTTCCTTGGTTATTCATTTTTGCGTTCGACGAAACTGACGGAAGGCAGTGTACGTGTACTCAGACGACGTTTTGTGTGGATGTCCGTTTGCTTCACGTTGCTGGCCTATCTGTTATTCGTCGGATTCAAGGCTGGCGACCGCGGACTGTTCAGTTTTCTTTTCGTATTGTTTTACCTGGTTGAAATGTTCTTCTGTGTAGAATATTTCAGACGACTGAACCGTAAGGGACGTACCGGACAGGAATGAGTCCGGACCTTTATCTGATCTGTTATGACACATTATCCCGTTAGAATTGGTGAGCTTATCGATAAACTGAGTTCCGGCCTGTATGAAAAAAGGCAGGCCGTAGCTCTTTCCCTGCTGGCTTCAGTGGCCGGTGAAAGCATCTTTCTGCTGGGTCCTCCGGGAGTAGCCAAAAGCATGATTGCCCGACGTTTGAAATTGGCTTTTCAGGATGGAATTTCGTTTGAATATCTGATGTCGCGTTTCAGTACGCCCGACGAACTGTTTGGTCCAGTGTCTATTTCGCGACTGAAGGATCAGGATCGCTACGAACGGATCACGGATGGTTATCTGCCTCAGGCCACAATCGTGTTTCTCGATGAAATCTGGAAGGCTGGTCCGAGCATTCAGAACACATTGCTTACCGTATTAAATGAGAAGATTTATCGCAACGGCACGCAGACGTTCCGATTGCCGATGAAGGTGCTGATTGCTGCCTCGAATGAATTACCGGCTGAACATGAAGGGCTGGAGGCATTGTGGGACCGTTTTTTAGTGCGGTATCTTGTTGGAGGAATACAAAGTAAGGAACTGTTTGTTCGGATGATTTGTTCGGGACAGGATGAATTTGAAGGGGTACCGGACGACCTGAAGATTTCGGAAGAACAGTACCGGACCTGGCAAGATGGGCTGTGTCGCGTGGAAATCCCGGAAAAAATTACTGATTTTCTGTATTCTGTCAGAATGGCCCTGGAGCAGGATCGGCTCAATTCCGTAGAAAAAAGGTTACTGAAGTTACCCTATATCTCGGACCGCCGTTGGAAAAAATTAGTCCGGCTTTTGCGGGCTTCCGCATTTTTGAACGCCAGATCGGCGGTAGGTCTGAGCGACGTCACGTTGACCGTACACTGTCTTTGGAATGATCCGACGGACAAGACGGCTTTGAACAAGCTTCTGGTGCGCCTGCTCGCCGGATTGATCGCAGACGGACTGGCTTTGGATTTGATGAACGATCGTTTACTGGCTTTCCGGCAGGAATTTGATAAATCGGCCGGTTCATCGGGGAAATCTGTACCCTACAAGGTTATCCAGAGTTTTTATTATCAGCTGGCTACCACCCAGAAATCAAAGCGGGTGTTAATCTATCGAAATGAATTTGAGCAGCTGAATAGCGGTGAAACGGTAGCTTTTATCCTCATTACGGACCGTTACAAGACCGGAGCGCAGATTCTTAAACGTTATGAGCAAGAAAAACATCCGCATGTTTTTCCAAAAGATCTGTTGTCGGTATGCCGGGTTCCGGAAGGAATTCAGGTGAATGGAGTAACCTATGCTCTTGTTCAGGATACGGCGCACCGCGACGCGTTGCAGCAGGAAGTCCAGGCAGCAGATGCCTTTCCGATAACGACCGGCTTGGATAAGCGGATCGAAGAGGAGCTGGATGCCCGAAGCAAGCAATTCTTGGATTTGCGTGCAGCTACGAAAAAAGAGGCTGCCGTGAATCTGTTTCTCGATGATGAACAGCAGAAATTACTTGATGACGCATTTCATCGTGTTGAAGAACGCATTTATGCGCTCCGACAGAATTTTAATGAGTGGAATCATGTACGATTGTCGGGACGATAAGCAACGTTTGCTGGATCTGCAACGGATGTTCAAAGACGCTTTGAAACATTTTGCTGCCTCCTATTATGCTCCGTTGCGGTCAGCCGGAATTGTCAGCCAGCAGGAAATCAACGATGAACTGGAGCTTTTTTATCAAAAGAAGCGTTCCGGGCTGCAAACCGTATATTCTTATTTCGCCGAACAATGGGATGCCTACTATCAGCTTATTGAAGCGGACGATAGTCGGTTTCGTTCTATGTTGCTGTGTTTCGAGAAAGCTTTCTCCATGAGGTATGATGCTTTGGAATTTGATGTGCGGTACTATACGGAACGTTTGAATCAGCTGCCGTTCGCGGGAACTGAATGGTTGCGCCTGCGCCATTTCTTTGAACGGAAATGGTATGATCTGCTTTCCCGAAAAGAACAGAAATATCAAGAGGACCACATTCGGACGCTGCTCGATGAATACGGGCGACAGTTACGTTCCATAGGCAACGAAACCTTGAATACGGGTAAACCGGGTGCCCGGCAGGCAGCAAGACTTGCCTGGCTACAGGCCCGACAGGATCCGGAAGTTAGAAAAAAGCTGCATGACTTGCTTCCGTTGATCGAAAAAAATCCGATGATTGCTGAAATTTGTCAGGCTCTGGGACGTAAGGATACGACCTATGACCGATCGGTACGTGCCAGTCACTACGGACGTTCTTCGGCAACTGTTCGTCAAAACGCCCGTTCAGACATTGTGGGCGTGTGTACCGGCCGAGATTTGAATCGTCTGATGCCTTTGGAATATTGTTTGCTGGCCGACAGTGACCTGGAAAATGTCTTTTTGAAGAAATACTCCGAGAATGCGCTGCAAATGTTCGATGCGACCAGTAGGGAGAAAATGTATTTTATGAATACGGATCAGTCGGGATGCGATGCAATACTCCCCGATGAAATGGGGCCTTTTATCGTTGGTATTGATACGTCCGGGTCCATGGCCGGACAGAACGAGCTGCTGGCAAAAAGCATTGTTTTAGCCATAGCTTTGCTGGCCGAACAACAGCATCGGGCATGCCGGGTTATTCTGTTTTCGGACCAGAGCGAACAGATAGAATTCCGCAGTCTGTCTTTAGGTTTGCCTTTATTGAAGGACTTTCTGTGCCGTTCTTTTCAAGGAGGTACGGATTTGTTGCCTGCCATGCAAAGTGCTTTGAAAGGACTGTCGTCAGCATCGTTTGCCCGCGCGGACCTGCTGTTGCTGTCTGATTTTGAGATGGAGCGTCCCGATGCGTTGATTGCCAGGCAGTTTGCAGCTTTGCATGAACGCGGAGCATCTGCTTATGCAGTGTTCTTTGGTGAAAACTACACTTCGGAATATCTTGATTTCTTCGAAAAATACTGGAAGGTTCCTTCGGATTTTGCTTAATCTTTAGTCGGATCTGTTTATCTACAATTTGTTTCCTGATACAAATATCCTTATATTTGCAACCGGATAATCACGATAGAATCGTACTTTTTAAAGAATGTATATGAATAAATTACTTAATTTCCTCAATAAAGCTTCCGGAATAGATGTTGACGCTCTACAATCGGAAAAAAAGAAGTTGGAACAACTGGCGATTACGCTGAAACAGAAGTATTCCGACTGCAACAGTAAACTGAATACCGTCCAAGCAGAATTACAACAAAAGACGGATTCCGTCGGGCAGCTGCAAGCGTTGTTGGATGCGAACAAGCAGGAAACGGATCGGCTGCAGGAGCACATTGATGAAATAACCGGCCGGATTCAGGCGCTCCAGTCGCTGACCGACGAGCAAAAGCAAATGATCCAGACTTCCGAACGTGCGCAAGAACTATTGGTGGCAGAAAAGAACGAGTTGCTCTTGACGCAAAAGGACCTTCAGGAAAATTTACA
>artificially_reared_2__coassemble_1267_pt1 | contig 9580 bp, 6 predicted proteins | sample artificially_reared_2__metabat2_low_PE_008 | metagenome-assembled genome bin artificially_reared_2 | reverse complement strand
CCGGCCGATGTAGCCCGCGATATATTTGTTCCGTTTTTTACAACGAAACGTACCGGTTCTGGTATCGGGCTTGCCCTGTCGCGTATGCTCATGGTGAAACAGGGGCGAAGCCTTGTTTTGTCAGAAAGGCCGATAGCAGGCTATCACGTCACGTTTGTTATTCAATAGGCAACGATCCATTTGTCCAGACTGCGGGTCTCGTTACTGAAATTGATGCCAACTTTGATGACTTTTCTGCTGTCGGTGGCAAATGGGGTGGCATAACCTTTATCGTCGATTTGCTGCATGGCTTCTTCTGCAGTTCCGTCAAGCTTGAATTCCATGACATAAATATAATCAGCTGTTTTCAGTACGAGATCAATGCGGCCACGTGCCGTATGATATTCCACTTCGGTATGGAATCCCATCAATTTGAAGACAATATACAGGATGTTCTGGTAATGTATTTCCCGGTCCCGTGCAAGTTCATACGGAATATCATCGAAAAAAGTGCGTAGGCGATTCAGAAAACCCTCGATGTTGCCTTGTCGCACTTCGCCGACAAAGCGTTGGATTTCGTAGGGAGATCTGCTTACGCTGACTGATGCATAATGGGGCAGGAGAAATTGGAAAAAGCCTTGTTCTACTTCTTGATTCGGAAATCCGAGGGTGTAGTTGCCGAATTCTTCATTATAATCCTTAATGGTCAGATAGCCGCTCTGATAGATGACTGGTACCGGATCTGTCGAGGCTGTATCTATGGAACTGAGTACCGGACCACTGGTGACGATATCTTCTATTTCTTCCACTTTGTAATGATGGAGTTTCATGAGTTCAACCAAATAAGTTGGTGTTCCGGTCTCAAACCAGTAATTATCGATATGCATATTGGCAAAAGCACTCATCAGACTGAACGGATTATATATTTCAGGAGATTTGTAGCAAAAATGGTAACCGTCATAGTTTTCCTTCAACAGAACACAAGTTGCTGCATAGTCTTTTCCGATTTTTTTCGCCAAAAGGTGTATGTCTTTGTCAAAGTATTGATGCAATTCCGTATTGGTTATGCCACATATTTCTGCATACTGGCTGACCATGGAAATATCGCGAAGGTTGTTTAAATCGCTGAAAATACTGACTTTACCGAACTTAGTTACACCGGTGAGCAGAGCGAACCGGATGTATCCGTCACAGGATTTCAGGGCTCCGTAAAATGCTTTTAAGGTGTCTCTGAATTCGTCCTGAAGTTCGGGATCTGTAATGGTTTGCAGGATGGGTTTGTCATATTCGTCGATGAGAATGACTGCTTTTTGTCCGGTTTGTATGGCTGCCCGTCGGATAATACCTTCAAAACGGGTTGCCAATGAGTATTCATCCGGATTATAACCGTAGATGGCTTCCCATTGCTTTAAAGTAAGCTCTATTTTATGATGCAGGCTTTCTTTGGAGTCATATCTTTCTGTATTCAAATCCATATGCAATACCGGATAGACTTTCCAGTCTTTTTCCAGATGCTCCATCGCCAATCCTTCGAAAAGCGTACGCTTTCCGGAAAAATAGGCTTCGAGTGTCGATATGGTCAGACTTTTTCCGAAACGTCTGGGACGGCTCAGAAAATAATATTTTCCGGTTTTGACCAGTTTATAGAGTAGCGCTGTTTTGTCTACATATAAATAACCTTCACTGCGCAGGTCTTCGAAATTCTGGATTCCTACAGGATAGAGTCTTTCCATAACAGTTCATTTTGCATCACTGCTACAAAGATAGGATGATTCCCCGATAATTCCTAATTGATTCCTTTCGTATTTCTGAAAGATTTCCATACTGATATATTTTATTTGTCTTCATGGCCGACTATTTGTTTCGGTCAGAATCATGCCGTCCATCATGCGGATAATCCGATGTGCTTCCCGGGCGTTTTCTTCCGAGTGGGTGACCATGACTACGGTGGTACCGTCGGCATTGAGCTCTTTCAGTAATGTCATGACTTCGCGTCCGTTGGTCGAATCCAGATTTCCGGTGGGCTCATCAGCCAGGATAATGCGCGGGTTGGTGACCAGTGCCCGGGCAATGGCTACACGTTGCTGTTGTCCGCCACTGAGCTGTTGCGGGAAATGTTCCGACCGATGCGTAATCTGCATCCGCTCCAGTGCATGGGTGATTCGTTTGTTCCGTTCCGAGACGGGTATACCGGCATAGAGCAGGGGAAGTTCGACATTTTCGAATACGGTCAGCTCATCGATCAAGTTGAAACTTTGAAAAACAAACCCTAAGTTGCCATTACGCAGGTCGGTGCGGTCGTTTTCCTTCCATTTGGAGACTTCCTGACCGGAGAACCATAATTCGCCCGAGGTCGGATTGTCCAGCAGGCCGATGAGGTTGAGCAGCGTGGATTTGCCGCATCCCGAAGGTCCCATGATGGCGACAAATTCTCCGGATGCGATTTCGAGGTTTACAGCGTTCAGGGCTGTGGTTTGTATACTTTCCGTACGGAATATTTTGGTCAGGCCGATGGCCTTGATGATGCTATTTTCTTTCATTGTTTTTTGATTTTAGGTGTTGTTCGTAAGATGATCAGACGGACTATTCATACCGTAAGGATTCAACAGGATTCTGTGACGCCTTGTGTCGGGTAAGGCCAATGACAGTCAGCAGGGTGACGAGCCCCATCAACAATCCGGCTGAAAGGAAAAGCCACCAGCTGATGTCCGTCTGATAGGCAAAGGAGCTGAGCCAGGTGCGCATCAGTACATAGCCGATGGGGCAGGCTATCAGGAAAGAAATACCCACCCAGATGAGATATTCCCGGCAGAATTGGCGTACGATGCGGTCGGCATGTGCCCCGTGTACTTTACGAATACCGATTTCTTTCGTGCGCTGTTCGGCGGAAAGGGCAACCAGTCCGAATACGCCCATGACGGCAATGATGATGGCCAGTATGGTGAAGAAGAGCAGCATGCCGCTTTGCTGGCGTTCGCGCGTATAATTCTGTTTTAGCTGGTCGGAGAAGAACTGATAGCTGAATTCCTTGATGAAAAGGTTCTCGGTAGTAGTGAATTCCTCAAATTTTTTCCGGATGAAAGCCAGGGTCTGCTGTTGTCGTTCGGGGGCAATCTTAATGTAGAGGTATTGCAGATTTTCGGGGTTATACCAGATGTAGGCCGGCATGAGTTTTTTTCTCATGGACTGAAAGTTGAAATCCTTCACGACACCTACGATACGGCCGCCCGGACGAATGACCATACCGATCGGATCGGCCACTTTCATGGCTTTCCAGGCTGTTTCGTTGATGATGACATTCATTTCCTTGTTCAATGATTTCCAGTAATCACTGAATTCCAACTTGCCTTTGATCATTTCCAGACCAAAAGTTTTCACGAAATCCTTGTCGGCCATCAATCCCATCATGCGGACCGAATCGGTGCGGCCGTCCGGATCGGTCCAGCGCACCATGTTGCCGTCTTCGTAGGCTGTTCCTTCCAGCGTGTTGCCGATGGCGACCGACATGGAAGCTGCTTTGATATCCGGATTGCGCAGCAGTTCCTGTTTGAAATGATCAACCTCATACCATAGGTTGGTAAAAATGCAGATGATATTTTCTTTATCCAGTCCCATGTCCTTGTTTTGCATGTAGTGCAGCTGCTTGAAGACGATGCTTGTGAACAGCATAAGCACCAGCGCGATGACAAACTGGATGCAGACCAGACCGCGGATCAGTCCGCCTTTACGGCCGGTCTTGCGTCCGCCCTTGAAGGCCAGCAAGGGGTTGATGGACGACAAATAGAATGCGGGATAGCTGCCGGCCAGACACCCCACACCAATGATGCCGAACAGCAGATACAGTACGACAGTCCAGCTGAATTTCAATTGCAGGTCGGTTTCCATCATCCGGTTAAACAGGGGCAGGGTCAGTTCGGTCAGTGCCAGGGCCAGAATCAGGGCGATGCCTGCCTGAACCATACCTTCGGAAAGAAACTGGCCGATAAGGACGCGACGTTTGGCACCGGTTACTTTCCGTACGCCTACTTCCTTGTAGCGCAACGAAGCGCGGGCGGTGGACAGCGTCGTGAAGTTGAACGCGCCCATGAAGATAATCAGGAGAGCCAGAGCGATGAAAAGATAGATGGTGGTCTTGTTTCCGTGGTTCTTTACGTGCGGATCAGAGAACCGCGTATGGAGATGAATGTCGTGCAGGGGCTGGAATCCCAAACGCACGTCCTGTTGCCCCCGTTTGGCCAGCAGACGGCTCATTTCGTACGCCTCGTCGGGACGCAGGGGAGCGTTCTTCTTCATCTTGACATAAACATACATGCCTTCTGTAAAGGTGTCCCAACTGCGGCCGATGGTCACGTTTCCATTCATGTATGCATCCATGGGCATGGCTACGTCGAACCGGATATGGCTCTTGCGTGGAATCTGGATTACGGCGACTACGGTATAAGTTCTCCTGACGAAAGCACCTAATGAAAAAGTCAGTTTCTTGCCGATGGCCGGAGTGTTGCCGAAGAATTTCTGCGCCAGTTCATTGGTGAGGACAATGTTTCCCGGATTATCGTTGATTTGTTGCGGGTCACCGTCTACGACGGGAAATGTGAAGAAACGGAAGAAGGTGCTGTCGACATAAGCTTGTGCAGCGGTCACTTGCTTGCCATCGTCCGTTTCGAATGAGCGCTTGTCGTCGTATTTGATGGCTGTCGCGTCTTCTACTTGAGGAAATTCCTGTCGGAAAGCGGTGGTCAACGTGCGGGGTACGGTGGGCGATTCCTGAATCTCGCCGCTTGCTTCCCGGTGAATATTCGTCACCCGATAGATGCGGTCGCCGCCACGGAAACAGTCGTCGTACGTGAGCTCATCTACCACCCACAGATAAATCATGAAGGCAGCCGTCAGACTCAAAACAAAACCCAGCAGACTGATTGAAGAGAACAACAGACTCCTTTTGATGAGCCGAAGGGCCATTTTCATATAATGTTTCAGCATAAATCAGTATTTATTTAGGGATTACAAAAATACAATATGGATTGCTTCGGGAAAAACAAAGATCAGTTTATCCGGATTAGAACGAGTTCATCGTCCGCTATTTCCGGTAGATCCGGCACTTCAGTTTTCAATTGTTTTCCGTTATAAATCAGACAAGGCTGTCCGTCTGTCTGTCCGTGGGGAAATCCCGAAAAAAGGTGTCCCTTATGCTCGAACGGCAAATCCGGAAAGACGGGATGCCCTTCCTGATCCTGAGCCGGTGGCAGCGAGAAAGATTCGCCGGTCTGTTTGTCTTGGATAACCGTGTAAAGGCGTACCTGATTGTTTTGGCGGGCTGCCGGGCAGTCATATCCTTCGGCCAGCCGGAGCATCAGATAGCGGTCGGTTTCCAAAACTGCTTGGACTGACCAATAGCCGTCCAGACTGTTCGACATATTCTCCACGACATATTTTCCGGAAGGCCGTTTCAGCGAACCGAAATCCAGTTTCCAGATGGTTTTCAGTGTGGAATCGTTTTCGATTTCGTAGATGGTGTTGTCGTAGGCCATGCGGAAACGGGGTTTGTTCCGGTACAGGTAAATCTGGGATTTTTCAGCCGTGCGGTAGGTGGCAGCCGGCGGATAGTCTTCCGCAGCATTGACAATGAAACGGCACAACGTGTCGCCTTTCATGCCCAGAGTGTATAGGCGCGAGGAAAAAGGTTCCAGTCGGAAATGTCCCTTTTCGAGGACACAAGGGGCATTGACGCCCTGTCCTTTTGCGGGCAGAAAACCAACCAGATCGTCGGTGGTCCACGTTTCGGAGCTCTGAAGCAAAGAGTCCCAGGGCAGATTGACTACATAGACGCCTGATCTCTTTTTGGTGTATTCCCTATAAGGGGCACGAAGCATCCGGAGCGAAGCGTCGTAGCCCACAGGTCCTATTATCCGTCGGGCATGGCCTACTATTGTGGCTCCTTCCTGATGTATTTCCATGTCGTTGCGGAAGAGTTGCCGTTCCATCCGAAAGTCTTTGTCGAGCAGATACAGGCCAATGGCTCCCTGAAGCAACCAGTGGCCTTCCACTTTCACCAATGGGGTAGGTCCCTGAAAGTCCTTAATCCCCGTAGGATAAACCGTTGGTACACCGATTTCGTTTGGCTTCAACTCGCGTATATGCCGCAAAGCGTTTGTCACAGAGAATGTCCGAATCCCATTACGGATGATTTTCGGCTGATGTCGGATACCGGCAGGCGGACAATAGTCCGTTGCGAACGTGTCCAATACAGAGAATACCGGCCGGTGGGGAGTATCCTGTCCGGATGCTGGTTTTTCCAGTTCGGCTACAGCTTCTTCCCGGCTCATTCCAGGCCGCCGCTGTCCGCAAGAATTCAGGACTAAGGGCAGAAGCAAAAGAAAAAATGATGCGTATGTTTTCATTTCAATCAGTTTTAGTGGTTCTGTATTTTCCAACGGCAATTCTTGTGCCAAATATTTAAACTGTTTTTAATCAGACGATTAATGGTTGTTTGGGATAAAGAAAATGTCCGTTTTCGTACACCAATCGCACACGGCATTCAGCAGATTATCGAAAAAGATTACTTATCTTTGTTCAGAACAAGCCGATTTATGAAACAAGGAAAGATATTAATTGTAGATGATAACGAAGACATCCTTTTTACGTTGAAAATGTTGCTTCGTCCATTAGCCGAACAAGTGACCACTTTGTCCGATCCGCGCGCCATGCTTCCGCTTTTATCGCGTGTGCGCCACGACGTGATTTTGCTTGATATGAATTTCCGGAACGATGCCGTGAGCGGGCGCGAAGGTTTTGCCTGGCTCGAAGAGATTCTGAAATTGGATCCGCAGGCATCCGTGGTTTTTATTACGGCCTACAGCGATACGGAGAAAGCCGTTCGGGCCATCAAGCAGGGAGCAACTGATTTTATACCCAAGCCCTGGCAGAACGAAAAACTGCTGGCTACGGTTTCGTCCGCTTTGCAGCTTTGTTCCGAACGGCGTTCAGCGAAAACGGACCGGCAGGCAAAATCTTCGTCTTTGCAGCCGACGACTACACTTGTCGAACCGGTACGCATGATTGGGAAATCTGCTGCAATGCAACATTTATTGCAAATCGTCGGTAAATGTGCCGATACTGATGCTCACCTTTTGATCTTGGGCGAAAACGGTACGGGCAAGGATCTTCTGGCCCGATACATTCACGAACAGTCGTCCCGTCGTGACGGCCCTTTTGTGATGCTGGATCTGGGCAGTATTCCTGAGCCGCTTTTCGAGAGTGAACTTTTCGGCTATGAAAAAGGAGCCTTCACCGATGCCCGACGCAGCAAGCCGGGACGTATGGAAGCCGCTGTGGGCGGAACCTTGTTTTTGAACGAAGTCGGTAATCTCAGTTTGCCCATGCAGGCCAAATTGCTTTCCGTTTTAGAGCAACGGCGGGCTTCACGTTTGGGAGCGACTGCTACCTATGCGGTCGATGTTCGTTTGATTTGTGCCACCAATGCCGATCTTTATACCGCTGTCGAACGTCGGGAGTTCCGTCAGGACCTGTTGTATCGCATGAATACAATTGAACTGCGTCTGCCCCCTTTGCGTGATCGGGGAAACGATCTTTTTCTGTTGGCGGACTTTTTTCGGCAACGTTTTGCCTCCCAATATAAAAAGCAGGTTGAAGGTATCAGCAGGGAAGCACGCCGGCAGATGCAACAGTACCACTGGCCTGGCAATGTACGCGAACTGGAGCATGTGCTGGAGCGTGCTGTGATTCTTTCTTCGGGGCCGCTTCTCACTTGCGCCGACTTGCGTTTGCCCAGTTCGTCCGCTGATGCCGCATCGGAAATGGAACGGTATCATCTGGAGCGTGTGGAACGGGAGCATATCGAAGAAGTCTTGCGTTTGTGCGATGGAAACATTACCATGGCTGCCGAACTGTTGGGAATCACTCGTCCGGCTTTATACCGACGGATGGAAAAGTACAAATTGTAATCCGGGACAAGCTGGGACAGGTATGGAGGATCCGAGAATATTTGATCAGAATTCAAGAAAAACAAAAAGAGTATAATCCCCAATGGGTATGTGCAATAGAAACAGAAAAGACCATCAGGAATATCGTCGAAGAAAAGAGGTTTTGTGGAACAATGGCTGGTTGTGTCCTCCGATATTGCTTTCCATCCTGTTGTTGCTGGTTTGCCTGGCAACGGCGTGGCTAACTGTTCATGGCTTTTATATCAGTATGTGTCTGGCTGTAGTGGTCGTGCTGGGCATAACCTGGGCCGTCTGCAAATATATGCAGCGTACCGACCGCATTATGGCACGTTTCGTTTGGGCCATACGCCATGCCGAATTCACTGATACTTATCTGAGCAGCGTACCAGGCGGAAAGAACCAGTTGCCCTCCGGACTTCTGGAACAGACCAACGAAGCTCTGTCGTACTATCGCATGCATTTGCAGCAGTTGGAGGGCCGCTTGCATTATTTCCAGGCTTTAGGCAATCATTTGGATACGGCGCTTATCGTTTACGATTCGGACGGGACAATCTTTTGGATGAACGATACGGCCTGTCGTTTGTTGGCGACAGCCGTGGATGCGCAACGGGAAGATACCTGGGCATTGAAATCTCCAAAGACGATTGACGACCTGCGCGCTTTTCATGCCGGTTTGCCCGATCTGTTACGCGACATTCAGGCAGGTTCGCTTCATATTCTTCCGGCCTGTCATCATGAGGAACAGTTTCAGTTGGCTCTGACCTGTACGGAGTTTATTCTGCATGGCCGGTGTCAGATAATTGCCAGTCTGAAGAATATCCATGCCGCATTGGACAACCAGGAAACTTTGGCCTGGCAGAAACTGATCCGGGTGCTGACTCATGAAATCATGAATTCCATGACACCGATTATTTCCTTGTCCGAACTCCTGACCCGACAGATGGAACAGTTGAAAGGAGATGAACAAGATAAGGAAGATATGCGGCGGATGCTGGCAACGATTGTTCGCAGAGGCCAGTCATTGACACAGTTTGTTGACAATTACCGGAACGTTGCTCATCTGCCGAAACCTGTCCTGATGCCTTTGGATGTCGTAGCTTTGCTGGAAGATTTGATTCGTTTGATGCACACCGATACTGAAGACATAACGTTAGTTCCTCCGACCGTTCCGCTTTCTCTTTATGCCGATAAAGGTCAGATAGAACAGGTCCTGATCAATCTGATCACCAATGCACGCGAACATGAAGCCACCCGTATTGTACTGACAGCAGGCTTGTCGCCGACCAACCATATTTTTCTTCGCGTGTCGGATAACGGATGCGGAATCGCCCCGGAAGTTCTGGAGCGCATCTTTATCCCTTTCTTTACGACCAAACCGGGCGGTTCCGGAATCGGTCTGACGCTGTCTCGTCAGATAATGTTGCAGCATCGGGGCACTTTGGAGGTCAGTTCCCAACTGGGTACAGGAAGCACGTTTACTTTGTTTTTTCATTAAAATGATAGCGGTTCGCATCAGTTTTAGGGATATAAAATGCAAGGCATGGAAAAAAGAATATATAAAGAATATATTTAGTGTCTTTCAAAATAATACTTCGTTAAATTTATAACTAATCCGTTGAGAATAAATAAGTTAATTGATA
>artificially_reared_2__coassemble_1202_pt1 | contig 10057 bp, 9 predicted proteins | sample artificially_reared_2__metabat2_low_PE_008 | metagenome-assembled genome bin artificially_reared_2 | reverse complement strand
GAACCGGCAAACGACGAAGAGAAGAATCAGAAAAGCAAAAACAAAAATTTCGATATTCTGAAATATGACGGACTCCGGGCCTTACAAAACGGACAGCCGGATTATGCCCGCACCTGTCTGGAACATGCACTGACCATTAAGGAAGACCCGGAAGCATTGGGATTCCTGGCCCAGACCCTGCTGCACCTGCACGAAAATGAAGAAGCTCTCGGCGTGCTGCGCCGCATTGCCGAACTGATGCCGGACAACGCACAAGCTCATCTGAACGTAAGCCGGATAGCCGGACGCATCAAAGACTACCCGACCATGGAATCGGCTGCCGATCAGGCCCTGAAAATCGAAGAAAAAAACGCAGAAGCCCTATGCCTGAAAGCGGAAGCACGCAGGGCAAACGGCGATCTGCTGAACGGAATAGCCCTGCTTACCCAGGCCACCATGTACAATCCCAATCTGGAAACGGCTTACCTGCAGCGTGCTGAAATACTCATGCAAATGGGCCAACTACAAAACGCTGAAGAAGATATCGACTATCTGCTGGAACACTTTGACCTCAAGGAAGATTATCTCATACGCAAGGCCGAACTCAGACACATGCAGAACGACCTGAAACAGGCAGCCGAATATTACATACAGATCAAGAACATCAATCCATTCAGCAGGGAAGCCTATTTAGGTCTGTGCCGGACTTACAGCGACAATCATCAGTTGGACAAGGCACTCGAAACAGCCAACGAAGCCATAGACCTGATCCAGGATTTTGCAGCCGGATACAAAGAACGAGGACGGATAAAAATGTTGCTCAACGACAAAGACGGTGCTCTGAAAGATCTGAAACGCGCACTTGCACTCGATCCTCACGAAGGACGAGACTTGGAAGGCGTTTTCAGTAATCTGGATCAATATCATCCGGAAGAAGAAAAAAAAGAATAAAATCCCTTTCATCTTAAAATCCGCATCATGAACAGCATGAACCGTCAGTATCTCATCGTGCTGACTGCCTTTCTGACCCTGCTCCCGAACGACATCACGGCCGGCCCGCTGGAACGGCTTGCCGAACGGCTGCTTCCGGAAAACTACCGGCAGTTCCTGTTTATTCAGGAACCTTCGCCCAAACAACGAAATTATTTTGAAATCTCGGAAAGCAAGGGCCGGATACGCATTCGAGGAAACTCACCGGTGAGCATGTCCTACGGACTGAACTGGTATCTGAAATACATCGGGAAGCCCGTAGCCATCGGATGCGGCAATCAGCTCCTGCTGCCAGAAGAACTGCCGGTTCCACAAAATCTGATCCGAAAAGAGACACCGCTGCCACACGGATTCTACCTGAACTATCCTACGTTCGGACAGACGGCCTTCTGGGGCTGGCCGGAATGGGAAGCGGAAATTGACCGTATGGCACTCAACGGAGTTACCATGCCCTTAGCTCTGGTGGGTATGGAACAGGTATGGATCAACACACTGAAACACTTCGGCTACACAGAAAAAGAAGCCCGTTCGTTCCTGCCCGGCCCTCCATATACCACCTGGCTCCTGACAGGACAGGCTACAAGCATTGGCGGTCCGATGCCCCCTGAATGGACAAACCGTCAGAAAAGATTGCAACGCCGCATCGTACGCTACATGCGCACCTACGGCATGACCCCAGTGTTTCAAGCCTTTACCGGCATCGTTCCTCCGGACCTGAAAGAGAAATACCCCGAAGCACATTTCATTGATCCGGGCAGTCTGGAAGGCGAACAGCAGCCGGCACAACTTGATCCGACTGATCCCTTATTTACCGAAATGGCCGAAGTGTGGTATAAAGAATATGAAAAATTATACGGAAAAACCATTTACTATTGCAGCGATTTTACCGGAATAGAAAAATATCAGAAAGCCGTCAATCTGCCCGAAGCGGTAAAAAACATCCAGAAAGCCCTGACTGCAAATGACAGCCGAAACGTCTGGCTGATTCTGACAGGCTCTGAATCTTTTCAGCCGGACATACTGACCAAACTGGAAAAGGCCAGCGTACTGATCATTGACTCGCAGGCAGAATGCCGGGCCGAATGGGACCAGACCGGCTCCTTCGGCGGTTTCCCATGGATCTGGGCACACACTACTAACTGGCGTTGGAGCAGTACGGCATTGAACGGACATTTGGATGCTATCGCCACCGAACCGATAAGAGCCCGTCAGGAAGCTGCTTCATCGTCCTACATCAAAGGAATAGGGGCCGTTCCGGAATGGATCGGTGCCAATCCGGCTGCCTTTGATCTGGCTTGGGAAATGCGCTGGCGCGACGAAAGCCCAGATATTCCGACCTGGCTTCAACATTACACCGTCTACCGGTATGGCATACAGGACGAACGGCTGAAAACAGCCTGGAATCTGTTCTACCAAACGGTATATGCTCCGGAACATGGACACTGTTCGCCGTCGGAAAGCTGTATTTGCGTCCGTCCGGGAATGGACCTTGATGAATTCAACCTGCTTTATGACATCCGGAAATTCGAAGAAGGTGTACGCCTGCTTGCTTCGGCACGCGACCTTTTGCGGGGCAACAATACTTATGAACACGACCTGACGGATTTCACCCGACAACTGATGAGCGATAAAGCAAAATTCCTCTACACGCGCATTAAGGACAGTTTCAATCGGGGAGATCAGGACTCACTCAAGCTCCGCACAGACCGTTTTCTGGAACTGCTTCTGCTTCAGGACCGCCTGCTGTCCTGTCGCAGTGAATTCTGCTTGTCGACATGGATTTCTCAGGCTCGCGGCTGCGTTGAAGATCCTGCCGCAAAAGATCAGATGGAAAAGAATGCCCGAATGTTTCTCACCATCTGGGATAATCAAGATAGCGACCTGGCTGACACAGGACAAAAGGAATGGAGCGGTCTGATCCGCGACTACTACTATCCGCGCTGGCAACTGTTCTTCAACTGGCTGAACCGCAGGGCCGCCGGACAACATGTCGTACCGCCCAGATTCACCACACTCGAAAAAGAATGGACCGAAAGCCACGAACAGTCGCAAATACCGAAAGCTGATCTTTACGAAACGGTTGACTCCTGTTTAAGCTTTACCTTATTATAATAACAGATAGTAAGGGCGAATAACTTTTTTTTCAAAAAAAGTTGCCAAATATTTGTAGAAACTATTTTTTTACCTACATTTGCAGTAAAATAAAAACAAAAAGAAAATGACCGCATTGGTGAATACATATTTTTACTTCTTCTTTTACTTTTACTTTAGCAATAAAGTGAAGCGGGAAGTCGTATGTATCGGTCCGATGAACAGATAAGGCAGAAAAAACAAATGAATCCCGCTTGCAATCCAAGCGGGATTTTTTGTTGTGTCTACCCCGTCAACGCAGATAATCAATAAATAAAACATAAACACCAAGTTCATGAAACGAATAGCCATACAAGGAATCAAGGGATCATATCACGACATTGCAGCCCACAGATACTTCGAAGGAGAAGACATCGAACTGATCTGTTGCGACACTTTCGAACAAGTGTTCGAGGAACTGAAAAACGACAGCTCGGTGATCGGTATGACAGCCATCGAAAACACGATTGCCGGCAGCCTGCTGCACAATTACGAACTGCTGCGCGAAAGCGGCGCCACCATCATCGGCGAGCACAAACTGAGAATCTCACACAGCATTATGTGCCTGCCCGAAGATGACTGGAACGACATTCAGGAAGTCAATTCACATCCGGTAGCCTTAATGCAGTGCCGCGAATTTCTGCACCGGCATCCCGGCATCAAAATAGTCGAAACCGACGATACGGCCGGATCGGCAGAAGCCATCAGCCGGAAACACATGCGCGGTCACGCCGCAATCTGTTCCAAATCGGCCGCTCCTCTCTACGGCATGAAAATATTAGAAGAGGGCATCGAAACCAACAAACACAATTTCACCCGATTCCTTGTATTCTGTAATCCGCAGCGAGCCAATCTGCTCCGCGACATCCGCAAGGCCAACAAAGCCAGCCTTGTGTTCTCACTTCCGCACGAAGAAGGCTCGCTCTCACAGGTGTTGTCTATCCTTTCTTTCTATAAATTGAATCTGACCAAAATCCAGTCGCTCCCGATCATCGGAAAAGAATGGCAGTATCTGTTTTACATCGATCTGGCCTTCCACGACTACACCCGCTATTCGCAAAGTATCGACGCCATTACCCCACTCACCCAGGAACTTAAAATATTAGGAGAATATCAAGATGGAAAACAAAGTATATAACACAAACATTAAACCGGCAGATCGTCTGTCGAGTGTCAATGAATATTATTTTTCGATCAAAGGAAAAGAAGTGGCCCGCATGAACGCCGAGGGGAAAAACGTAATCAGTCTGGCCATCGGCAGTCCTGACATGCCGCCCTCGAAGCAAACTATCCAGACCCTGTGCGAACAGGCCCGGCGCGACGACGTTCACGGTTATCAGCCTACGGTAGGTATTCCGGAGCTGCGTGCCGCCATGGCCGATTTCTACAAACGGTGGTATGACGTTGATCTGGATCCGCAATCAGAAATTCAACCGCTCATAGGTTCGAAAGAAGGCATTCTGCACGTCACGCTGGCCTTTGTCAATCCGGGCGATCAGGTTCTGGTTCCTAATCCGGGATACCCCACTTACACCTCGCTCAACCGCATTCTGGGCAGCGAAATTATCCCTTACGACCTGAAACCGGAAAACGACTGGCAACCGGACTTCAGCGCCCTCGAATCCATGGACTTGAGCCGGGTAAAGATCATGTGGACCAACTATCCGAACATGCCTACCGGCGCCAACGCCCGCATGGAGACCTACGAAAAATTAGTAGACTTCGCCCGACGGAAAAACATCATCGTCGTGAACGACAATCCATACAGCTTTATCCTTAACCGCCACCCCATGAGCCTGCTCCAGGTACCGGGCGCCAAGGAATGCTGCATCGAGTTCAACTCCATGAGCAAAAGCCACAACATGCCGGGATGGCGTATAGGCATGCTGGCCACAAACGCAGAGTTCGTCAAATGGATCCTGAAGGTAAAAAGCAACATCGACTCAGGTACCTTCCGCCCCATGCAGTTAGCTGCCGCAGAAGCTTATCGCAACGAGCGCTCCTGGCACGAAGAAGCCAACTATGAGACTTACCGGCGCCGGCGTAACCTGGCCGAACAGATCATGACGGCACTGGACTGCAGTTTTGATCCGAACCAGGTGGGTATGTTCCTCTGGGGGCGCATCCCCGATCATTATGCCGATGTTGAGGAACTGACAGAAAAGGTATTGCAGGAAGCCCGGGTATTCATCACACCGGGATTCATCTTCGGAAGCAACGGAAAACGCTACATCCGCATCTCGCTCTGTGCCAAAGAAGAAAAAATTGCAGAAGCATTGGAACGGATCAAAAATGTTTTCCACAAGAATGCATAACAGCACAAGAAACGGCTCAACGCCGACGTTCAGATTCAAAAGATTCAAAAACAGATCAATAAACAGTAGAATATCATTAAAAATAGAACTATTATGGAACTGACATTACAACCATTAAACCTGCCGGGATCAGAGAACCGTCCGATGATCATCGCCGGCCCATGCAGTGCAGAGACTGAAGAACAAGTGATGCAGACAGCCCTGGAGCTGGCCAGCAAAGGCATCAAAATATTCCGCGCCGGAGTGTGGAAACCACGCACCAAACCGGGTGGATTCGAAGGAAAAGGAGTAGAAGCCCTGCCTTGGCTGAAACGGGTTAAAGAAGAAACAGGCATGCTTATCGGCACGGAAGTAGCCACTCCCAAACATGTGGAAGCAGCCCTGAATGCCGGTGTGGATATTCTTTGGATCGGAGCACGTACCTCGGCAAATCCTTTTGCCGTGCAAGCTTTGGCCGACGCTCTGAAGGGAGTGGATGTGCCGGTCTTCGTAAAAAATCCCGTAAACCCAGACATTGAACTCTGGATTGGCGCCCTGGAACGTATCAACGGTGCCGGTGTCACGCGCCTGGCTGCCATTCATCGCGGCTTTTCCAGCATCGACCAGAAATTATATCGGAACGCTCCAATGTGGCATCTGCCCATCGAACTCCACAGACGCTATCCGAATCTGCCGATCATCTGTGATCCCAGTCATATCGGCGGACGCCGCGACCTGATCGCTCCGCTCTGCCAGCAGGCCATGGATATGGGTTTTGAAGGACTGATGATCGAAAGCCACTGTAATCCCGACTGTGCCTGGAGCGATGCCAAGCAACAGGTTCTCCCCGACGTACTGAATTTCATTCTGGACCGCCTGGTCATCAGAAACACAAAAGAAGCAACAGAAAGTCTCAATGCCCTGCGCCAACAGATCGACGAATTGGACAACAGCCTCATGGAACTGCTGACCAAACGTATGCGTATCAGCCGGGAAATCGCAGAATACAAGAAACAACACAACATGGCTGTCGTACAAACCGCGCGTTATAGTGAGATTTTGGACAAACGCGGAGCTCAAGGTGTCCTGTGCGGCATGGATGCCGACTTTGTAAAAAACATCTACGAGCACATCCATGAAGAAAGCGTACGGCAGCAAATGGAGGAAATGAACAAATAAAAACACGACAAAAACATACACAAAAATGAGAATTTTGGTCTTGGGAGCCGGAAAAATGGGATCGTTCTTCGTGGACCTGCTCAGTTTTGAGCACGAAACGGCCGTTTATGAAATTGACCCGAAAAGACTCCGCTTCATGTACAACACGCAGCGTTTTACAACGCTTGACGAAATTGACGCTTTCGATCCGGAACTGGTGATCAATGCCGTCACCCTGAAATATACACTCGAAGTATTCCGGCAAGTCATGCCCCACCTGTCCAAGGACTGCATCATCAGCGACATCTCTTCCGTAAAGACAGGATTCAAGGAATTCTATGAATCGGCCGGCATGCGCTATGTCAGTACACACCCGATGTTTGGCCCCACATTCGCCAACTTAGGGGCGCTGAGTCAGGAAAACGCCATCATCATCAACGAAGGCGACTACATGGGACGTATCTTCTTCCGCGATCTGTATAACCGGTTAGGCCTGCACCTGTGTGAGTACTCATTCGAGGAACACGACGAAACCATGGCCTATTCCCTGAGCATCCCGTTTGTTTCGACGTTCGTATTTTCGGCTGTCATGAAACATCAGGATGCCCCTGGAACCACATTCAAACGTCATTTGCAGATAGCCCGGGGCGTATTGAGCGAAGACGACTGCCTGCTACGTGAAATCCTGTTCAATCCACGCACTAAAGATCAGGTGCAGCGCATACGAGAACAACTGAAGGAACTGATCGGCATCATCGAAGCGCACGATGAAGACGGCATGAAACACTATCTGACCAAAATTCGTGAAAATATCAAATAAAGACTAACTTTCTGTAATTATGATCGGAACGATTGTCAATACGATAACCATTCTCATAGGCAGTACGTTAGGCAGCATTCTGAAGCGTGGCATCAAGGAAAAATACCAAAGCGGACTATTTACCGCCATGGGCCTTGCTGCCACGGCTTTGGGTATCCATGCGATCGCTGTCCAAATGCCCAAAAGCAACTATCCCGTATTGTTCATAGTCAGTCTTGCCTTAGGTGGACTGGCAGGAACCATACTGGACCTTGAAGGACGCTTCAACCGGCTCATCGGCCGCTTTTCATCCTCGAATCTGGCCCAAGGATTGACAACAGGACTTTTGCTCTACTGCATTGGAACCCTCTCGATTGTCGGTCCCATGATGAGTGCACTCTATGGCGACCACACCTATTTATATACCAATGCCATGCTGGATTTGGTTACTTCAACGGTACTGGCCGGAACATACGGCATCGGCATGACGCTGGCCGCACCGGTACTGTTTTTGTGGCAAGGATCCATTTATCTGCTGACCCGGATAGCAGGCAGGGTTATTTCTGATGAGCTGATGACCGAAATTTCTCTGGTGGGAGGCATCCTGATTTTTTGTTCCGGATTAGGCATTCTGAAAATCAAAGACTGCAAAACCCTCAATCTGCTGCCGGCTCTGATTGTACCGCCAATCTTCTTTTTGTTAAAACATCTGTCTGGTTTTTAATATTTGGCAATACAGCGGTATTTTAAACGATAAATTTGCCACAGAAAGAAAGAATATCTATCTTGCACCCGAAAATCTTTAAACTGAAACAACTATGGCAAATTTTAAGTTAGAAGCCTGCATCCTGACTATCGGGCTGGCATTAGGAGGCTATTTTGTTAAAAACGGACTGGATTCTTTTGCAGCAAAAGATCGTGTCGTCAATGTTAAGGGGCTGGCCGAAATGGAAGTCAAAGCCAACAAAGTAACATGGCCGATGACGTACAACGCTCTCGGAGATGACTTACCCACGCTTTACAACGACATTAAAAAGAATAATGTGTCGATCATCAACTTTCTGAAAAGTAAGGGAATCAAAGACGAAGAAATCAGTATCAGTGCTCCAGAAGTTTATGACAATCAGGCGGAACGCTACGGCAACAACAATCAACGCTACCGCTACAACGTGACTTCAAAAATCACCGTCACATCGGAACAAGTGGATCTGGTGCGCAAACTGCTGAACGAACAGGGCGAACTGCTCAAACAAGGTATTGCTGTCACGACAAGCAACTATAACGTACAGTATGACTATACCAAACTGAACGATATCAAGCCGCAAATGATCGAGGAAGCAACCAAGAATGCCCGACTGGCTGCAGAAAAATTTGCCAAAGACTCTGAAAGCAAATTGGGCAAGATCAAACATGCTTATCAAGGACAATTCACCATCAACGACCGGGACATGAATACGCCATACATTAAAAGTGTCCGTGTGGTAACAACTATTGATTATTCACTCGAAGACTGAAACATACCCATTCATCCGGACTCTAAACGTCTGAATAACGAAAACGTCCCGGAAAGCAGGTGCTGACCAAGCATGCAGCCCTGCTTTCCGGGACGCTTTTTTTATGTTGTTTCTGTTGGACAGAACCATGTATCAGGAAATCCGGCAGAATCAACTTTCCAGAATGGATATTGCCTGAAGTACGTCAGAAGGCTTATGTGCGAAGACATGCGCTCCATGCTCTTCCAGAAAGTCTTGATCACGGAATCCCCAGAGCACAGAAATACAGGGCAATCCGGCATTTCTGGCTGTTGCCACATCCACATCAGAATCACCTACATAAACAGCCTCATCGGTCTGTACGCCTAATTTCTGTAATGCGAGAAACACCATATCCGGTTCTGGCTTGCGACGCACCTCCGGACACTCGCCAACAGCTATTTCAACCGTGCCTGAAAAATAATGAGCATAAAGTTCATCTACGCCACGTTGTAATTTATTCGAAACAATAGCCAAATGATAACCCGCTGCTTTCAATTCTTGCAACATTTCCTGAATTCCGGGATACAAGTCGGTTTTCACCATGCAGTGGTCTACATAATACGACTTGAAACAAGAGAAAACAGCCTCGAAACAAGGATTGGCAGCACCTTCCGGCAAGGCACGTTCGATCAACTTTCGCACTCCATTACCTACGAATTTACGCACTTCCTCTAATGTCCGTTCCGGAAAACCAAACTGACGTAAGGCAAAATTTGTACTGTCGGCAAGATCGTCCAGCGTGTTCAACAAGGTACCATCCAGATCAAAAACAACCGTTGAAATCTTTTTCTTCATCTTTTTACCCTCTTTCTTTTATTCCGTTTCGTCTATCCCGATAACAGGCAGGCAAAAACGAACGCAAAGATAAGATTCATTTTGCAAAATACCGCTAATATGCCCGTAAAATGTGATGCACCGACTGCCTGCACTGAAAACAAATAAAAAGAATTAATTAAATCAGCAAAAATACAAAATAGTTTAAAGGAGGAAAATCCCTCAAAAAATAGGGATTTTACATTTGCTCAAACAACTTTCTACCGTATCTTTGCATTGAGATGAAATAAAAATATTTTATTCATTTAAAAGCAGAAAAACGATGAAGAAATTATTATTAACCACTCGTTGGCGGAATTAAATTAGCGCATATTTAACTCTACCAATGGGTTTCTCAT
>artificially_reared_2__coassemble_1131_pt1 | contig 10703 bp, 11 predicted proteins | sample artificially_reared_2__metabat2_low_PE_008 | metagenome-assembled genome bin artificially_reared_2 | reverse complement strand
TGTGTCAGAGCACCTGGGTCAGGATTTTCTTGGCTGTGGCTCCGTCCACTAAGTTATCCTCGCCGAAGTGTACGTGCCGTTCGTTGAAGCGGCGCTCGATTTCGTCGATGGTGTCTTGTCCGATGCCGGCTTCGCTCAGACGGGTGCGCAGACCCAGTGAGCGGAAGAATTCTTCCGTGCGTTTGATGGTTTCGTTGATGCGGGCTTCCCTGATTCCGGACGAAACACCCATCACCCGTTCGCCAAACTGGATAATCTTGTCGCCTTTCTGTTCCCGCAGCACCGACATGGTTCCGGGCAGTACCATGGCTAAGGTCTCTCCGTGGGTCAGTCCGTGCAGAGCCGTCAGTTCGTGGCCGATCATGTGTGTGGCCCAGTCTTGTTCAACACCTAAAGCGATGAATCCGTTCAGTCCCATGGTGGCCGAAAGCATGAAATCCGACATCAGGTCATAATCGTGCTGGTTTTCCCGGATTTTCGGAGCAATTTCGATCAGTGTTTGCAGGATACCTTCTGCCCAGCGGTCCATCAGGCGAGACTGTCCGGTCTTGGTCAGATACTGTTCCATGACGTGTACGAACGTGTCGGCCAGTCCGCAGGCTATCTGGTGTGCCGGCAGGCTGTAGGTCACTTCCGGGTCGAGAATGGAGAATACCGGGTATTTGCTGTAAAACGCAAATTTCTCTTTTGTTTCGTGGCGTGAAATGACGGCACCGTTGTTCATTTCCGATCCCGTAGCCGGAAGTGTCAGAACCGTGCCTAAGGGAATACAGTCGTAAGATGCGCCTTTCAACACCAGATCCCAGGCATCTCCGTCATATTTCAGTCCGGCTGAGATCAGTTTTGTTCCGTCGATCACCGAACCTCCGCCCACGGCCAGCAGGAAATCCACTTTTTCTTCTTTGCCTAAGGCAATGGCCTTGCGCAGGGTTTCGATGGCCGGGTTGGGCTCGATGCCCCAGAATTCGATGGTATGATGTCCGCTCAGTGCCGCTTTTACCTGGTCGTAGACGCCGTTTTTCTTGACACTGCCTCCGCCGAAAGTGATCATGATTCTTTTGTCGGCGGGAATTTCATCTTTTAATGAGGCAATCGTACCTTTTCCCATAATAAGCTTTACGGGATTTTGAAAACTGAAATTTTTCATGTTTTGTCCTTTTAATTTAAAGAGATTGTGATGGCATGTTTTGAGCCTGATTTCTCGAACAAAATTAGCAAAAAATGCAACTGTCGCAAGCTGGAGAGGTTGAAAAAATATTAATGAAGAATTTCGCAGGACTATTTTTCTGCAATTTGTCGTCCCGACAGCATTCTGGCCACGTTTTATGTTAAAAGAGTCCACTTTGTTGGTTCGATGGGATTAATTAAATATATTTGGGCATTAACAATGTTGTTAAACAGTCTTATTGATATGAATAAGGAGAAACGGAATCCGGTGAAAACCAGTACGGAAGAGGCGATTATGATCGCGGCCGAGGAGTTGTTCTTGGAGAAAGGCTATCAGCTGGCCACTACGACCGAGATTGCCCGTCGGGCGGGGGTGACACATGCCATGCTGCATTATTATTATCGCACCAAGGAGCAGATTTTCTTTAAGGTGCTGGACAAGAATCTGCGTGAGCTGTTTCAGTCGGTTCGAAGCGCCATGTCGTCCGATGGCGTGTCGTTTTGGGAAAATCTCAAAGGCGGTGTCGGTTTGCTCCTGGAGTTTTTCGATCAGCATCGGCAACTGGTCGGTTTGCTCTACGACGTGGCCCTGCATCATCCAGAGTTGCTCGAACGCTATCAGGAGAGTACGCTCAGCCTGTTGTCCGGTCTGGCTGGTCATCATAAAGTATTGCTCGAGCAGGAAATCCGTTTCCGGGGGTGCAATCCGGTTGCTTTCGAACAGCTGATCTGGGACATTGTGACCCTGAGTTTTTCTACTTATATGTTTTTGCCCGTCGTAAACCGGGTGATGAAGCTGACTGATGCCGAAATGGATGAAGTGTTGAAACGGCGTCGCGACGAAATTATTACGGTACTGCAGTGTCGGCTATATGGCAAATGTGTTCAATAGAGGGAGGTTATGGCTATGAAGAAATACTTGATTTTACTGTTCGGGTGCTGGATATTTCTTCCGGTCCCGGCTCAGGTCACTCTGACAGAGTGTGTGGAAAAGGCCCGGAACAATTATCCGCAGATTCGCGAGCACGATTTGATCCGGCAGTGCGAGCAATATGATTTGTCCAAGGCGACCCAAAGCTGGTTGCCGCAACTGACGCTTTCCGGCAAGGCACAGTATCAGTCTGTTGTCGTCGAGATGCCTTTTGAATTGCCCGGTCTGAAGTTCAATTTGCCCCACGATCAGTATTCCCTTGTCGGCGAGTTGAGCCAGACCATCTGGGACGGAGGAACTGTTGCGAGCAAGAAGCGGATGGTCCGTGCCGATGCCGAGGTGCAGAGCCGCCAGCTGGATGTTTCGCTCTACAGCCTCAGGCAGCGGGTGGAAAATATTTTTCTGGGTATTCTGTTGATCGATAAACAGATTGCCCAGAACGAAATCGCCATCAAGAGTCTCTGTCGCAATCGGGATGTTGTCCGTGCGGGTATGGAGCACGGCGTATCTTATCAGAGCGACCTGAACCTCATCGAGGTGAACCTTTTGAACTACCGTCAGACAATATCCGCGTTGCGTTCCGACCGGGAGGCGTATGTGGTCATGCTGGGCCGGCTTACTGGCGAAGATCTGTCGGAAGCACAGTTTGCCGAGCCTTCGGCAATCGTGCCTGCCGACACGGCCGCCCTGTTTCGCCCCGAACTTCAGCTCTATCAGGCACAGTTGCAGCAAAGCCTTGTGCAGCGGCAGGATTTGCAATCATCCTGGTATCCGAAGTTTAATCTTTCCTTGCAGGGAGGTTTCGGACGTCCGGGACTGAACATGCTGAAAAATGAATTTGAGCCCTATTATATTGTCGGACTGAAGATGCAATGGAACGTCGGTGCTCTTTATTCCCGCAGAAACGATATCCGGAAAATTGAAGCGCAGCAGGCTCGTGTCGAACGCGAAAAGGAGACTTTTGTGTTCAATACGATGCTCGATGTGACCGACCGCATGAATGAGGTCCGTAAGGCCGAACGCGTGCTCGAGCAGGACCGCGAAATCATTCGACTGCGTCAGGAAATCCGTCAGGCAGGCGAGGAGCAGTACCGCTCGGGAGTGATCCGGATGAACGACCTGATGGATCTCATCGACGATGAGTTCAACGCTCGGGTTTCCGAAGCGTTGCATCAGATCCAGCTGATTATGGCCGTTTGCGAGCTGAAAAACACGCTTGGCCAATAATGAACCGAAACCATCAAACGATAAGGATATGAAAAAGGGATTTTTATCTTTTACTGCCGTTCTGGCTGTAATGGCAGGTACAAGCTGTTCCGACCGTTCGCATGATTTTGATGCCTGCGGTCAGATTGAAGCAACCGAAGTCGTCGTATCGGCTGAGGCCAATGGCCGGATTCTCTCCCTGAAGCTGACCGAAGGCGACGAGCTGGAAGCAGGCCGTCAGGTGGGGGTGATCGATTCCGTACAGCTGTATTTGCAGAAGGAGGAACTGGTCCGGAAGAAATCTACTGCACAGACCAAAATTGTGGACATCGAACGTCAGTTGGCGCCGCAATATGCCCAGTTGAAAAATCTTCAGACCGATTATGCGCGCTATAAGGCATTGGCGGCGAAGGATGCAGCCACCACGAAACAAGTGGATGATCTGGTCTCCCAGATCGCTGTGACCAAACGGGAGATTGCGGCCAAGAAACAGACCTACGAACGGAACAATGCCGGTATTCGTGAGGAAATAGCTTTATATGAAGTTCAAATTGCCGAGAAAATCGACCAGCTGAGCAAGTGCCGCATCGTGGCCCCTGTTGCCGGAACGGTTTTGACCAAGTTTGCCGAGGAGGGCGAACTGGTGACTTCCGGCAAATCATTGTTCAAGCTTGCGGATATGCACCAGATCTATGTACGGGCATATCTCACTACGGCCCAGCTTTCCGGTGTGAAACTGGGTGACACCGTCCATGTTGTCGTCGACGACGGTACGGACGATGGCCGTCGCTATGACGGACGTCTGGTCTGGATGGCCGATGAAGCCGAGTTTACTCCCAAGAATATTCAGACCAGGGATGAACGGGCCGATCTGGTTTATGCCGTCAAGATTGCTCTGGAAAACGACGGTTTCCTGAAATTGGGCATGTATGCTTATGTTTATTTTCAATAACCCATACCGGCGATGGCAGCAATAGAAGTTGACGGAGTAGATAAGAGCTATGGCGCCCTTCAGGCGTTGGATGCGGTTTCGCTGACCGTAGATCCGGGCGAGATTTATGGGCTGATCGGGCCGGACGGTGCCGGAAAGACCACGCTTTTCCGGATATTGGTCACTTTGCTTCTGCCCGACAGAGGCTGTGCCCGTGTGGAAGGACTTGATGTCGTTCGCGACTACAGGACCATTCGCAGCCGAATCGGATATATGCCCGGCCGTTTTTCCTTGTATCAGGATTTGACTGTAGCCGAGAATTTAGATTTCTTTGCCACGATGTTCGGCACTACCGTAGCTGAAAATTACGAGAACATCCGGGAGATTTATGCCCAGATTGAGCCTTTTCGTGACCGCAGGGCCGGGAAGCTCTCGGGAGGCATGAAGCAGAAACTCGCCTTGTGCTGTGCTTTGGTTCATCGGCCGTCCGTGCTTTTCCTCGACGAGCCGACAACGGGAGTCGATGCGGTCAGCCGCAAGGATTTCTGGAGCATGCTCTATCGCATCCGCAGTGCCGGAGTAACCATACTCGTTTCCACGCCTTATATGGACGAAGCCTCTCTGTGCGACCGGATTTCGCTGATCCAGAAAGGCCGGATTATCGAAACGGGCACTCCCGCCGGTATCGTCGCCGAATATCCTCACCGGCTGTTTGGCGTGTCGGGCGATCCGGCCTATCCCTTGCTGAAGTTTCTGCGCCGCTGCCCCGGTGTGCTGCGCTGTTTTTCGTTCGGTGCGGAACATCATGTAGCCGTCGATCCGGAGGTGCTCGACGCCGCTCGTTTGCAGTCCCTGATCGGCGCCGCCGGTTTCCGGAATGTTGTGGTGCGTGAAATTCCGGCCAGCATCGAAGATTGTTTTATGGAATTGGCCAAAGAGGAGAAATAGCTTATGGATGAGGCAAAAGACATGATTGTGGTCCGTGAACTGACCAAGAAATTCGGCAATTTTACCGCAGTCGATCATATCAGTTTCCGGGTGCGGCAAGGAGAAATCTTCGGCTTTCTCGGTGCCAACGGTGCCGGAAAGACTACGGCCATGAAAATTCTGTGCGGTCTGAGTCTGCCTACATCGGGCGGGGGCACGGTGAACGGTTTTGATCTTTGTCGCGAACAGGAAAAGATCAAGCGAAACATCGGTTATATGAGTCAGAAGTTCTCGCTCTATGCCGATTTGAAAGTATGGGAGAACATCCGGCTGTTTGGCGGTATTTACGGATTGAGCGGCAAAACGATTCGCGAAAAGAGTGCGGCCATGCTTCGTTCTTTGGACATGACAGCCCTGAAGGACGTGCTTGTGGGCGATCTGCCGTTAGGCTGGAAGCAGAAGCTGGCTTTCAGCATTGCGCTCATTCACGAACCGGCCATTGTCTTTCTCGACGAGCCGACGGGAGGAGTCGATCCGGAGACCCGGCGCCTGTTTTGGGAATTGATCTATGAGGCCGCCGGAAGAGGGACGACCGTTTTTGTCACTACCCACTATATGGATGAAGCGGAATATTGCGACCGGGTGTCGATTATGGTCGACGGTGTCATTGCCGACTTGGACGCTCCTTCCGTGCTGAAAGAACGTTATCAGGCAGCCGATATGGATGCCGTCTTTCGTAAACTGGCCTATCAGGCGAAAAGAGGAGAGTAAGGATTATGAAAGCATTTTTTTCGTTCATCAAAAAGGAATTTCTGCATATTTTCCGTGATAAGCGGACGATTCTGATCGTGCTCGTCATGCCGGTCGTACAGATCGTTCTCTTTGGTTTTGCCGTCAGTACGGAAGTACACGATGCCCGTGTTGACCTTGTCGGCGACACGGGCGATCCTCTGGTGCGGCGGGTTGTGGAGCGCATCGACCGGAATCCTTATCTGAACGTGGTGGCCGTGTATCGCTCCGTCGAGGATGTGCCCGAACGTTTTCGGCAGGGGCAGTCCGATGTTGCCGTCTGTTTCGAACATGATTTCAGCGGACGTATCGGACACTATGGCCAGGCTTCCGTGCGGTTGCTCGGCGACGGATCCGATCCCAACACGGCTCAGATGATTGTGAACTACGTCGGCGGAGTGCTTCGTGACGTGCAGGCCGGGCTGCGTGCTTCCCGTGGTGTTCCGGAAAGTTCCGTTTCCCTGCCCGACGTGCAGTATATGTATAATCCCTCGGTACTGTCGTCCTATAATTTCGTGCCTGGTGTGATGGGACTTATTCTGATGCTGGTCTGCTCGATGATGACAGCCATTTCCATTGTTCGCGAGAAAGAGAACGGCACGATGGAACTTCTGCTCGTTTCGCCGGTTCGTCCGGTCGGGGTCATCATCAGTAAGGCTGTCCCTTATCTGTTTCTGTCGCTGGTCAATTTAGCCACCATTCTGCTCCTGTCGCGTTTTGTGCTCGGAGTGCCTTTGCGGGGTAGTCTCCTGTTGCTGCTTCTTGTTTCGGCCTTGTTCATTTTAGCTTCGCTCGCACTCGGGCTGCTTATTTCCGTCATTTCGTCCACGCAGAAAACCGCCTTGCTGATTTCGGGTATGGGACTGACCATGCCGACGGTGATTTTCTCGGGCATTATCTTTCCATGTGAGAGCATGCCCGTTGTGCTTCAGTATTTTTCCGACATTATTCCGGCCAAATGGTATATCATCATGGTGAAGAAAGTAATGATCGAAGGTGTCGGGTTTTCCTATATCTATCCGGAGTTTTTCATTTTGCTGCTGATGACGGCGTTTCTACTTGTTGTGAGCGTCCGTTTGTTTAAAAGGCGGTTATAAAATTATTGGAGGGTTGTGCTTATGGTATTGTTCTATTTGCTCGAAAAGGAATTCAAGCAGTTTTTCCGCGATCCCGGTCTGCCCAAGATGGCCATTGCCTTTCCGGTGCTCATGATGCTCGTGTTTCCGTTTGCCGTGAGCATGGAAATCCGCAACATCAATCTGGTTGTTGTCGACAGTAACCGGTCGGAAGCTTCGTCCGATCTGATTCTTACCTGTACGTCTTCCGGTTATTTTAATCTGGTTGAAGTCTGCGACGATCCCCGCAGGGCCATGCAGCTGATGGACCGCAACCGGGCCGATGCTATTCTGACCATCGGTTCGGATTTCGACCGATCGTTGGAGCGTGGCGACGAACTGCCCGTCGGCATCAAGGTGAACACCATCAACGGGACGAAAGGCAGTATCGGTGCCGGTTATCTGACCAATTGCATCAGCCGTTTTTATGCCCGTTCTGCTCCGTCCGTAACACCGGTGGCGTCAGGCGCCCGCATGGACGTTTCGGAAAAATATTATTTCAACGAATATCTCGACTATAAAAAGTTCATGGTGCCGGCTCTGATGGTCATTGCCATCACGATGATCACCGGTTTTTTCCCGGCGCTCAACATTGTGAGCGAGAAAGAACGCGGCACGATTGAGCAGATCAATGTAACGCCTGTCAATCGCGGCATATTTATCCTCTGCAAGCTGATTCCCTACTGGCTGGTGGCCTTTTTCGTTCTGACAGCCTGTCTGCTTATTGCCTGGCTGGTGTTTGATTACACTTGCGCCGGTTCGTTGGGGCTGATTTATTTTTTCACGGCCTGTAACATCATTGTGACGGCCGGCATGGGGCTGCTCATCTCCAATTACAGCGACAATGCCCAGCAAGCCATGTTCGTCACCTGGTTTTTCATGATGGTGTTCATGCTTGTCAGCGGTATTTTCACACCGATTGCTTCCATGCCCGACTGGGCCAAAGCCATCACTTATCTGAATCCGATGCGCTATTATGCCGATGCCGTGCGCGGCATTTACATCAAGGGCAGTACGTTGGCCGATGTCTGGACCGATGCCGCCGGTCTGTTGGCGATTGGTGCCGTGATGATCACCTGGGCCGTGCTGAGTTATAAGAAGACCACGTAGAAGAGTGTACAGAGAACTTATTCTTTTTGCCTGACTTCTACTTGATAAAAAGTTTCTGTATTTATCGTTTTTGTGTCTTTTTTATGCAAAAACAGCAGATTTTATATCTATGCCTGTTTTGTTTTTCTGCTAATTTAGAGATGGAATAATTGGATAATGGCTGTTTTTCATTCCTTTTTTCGATGAAAAAACTGTCTTTTTATGTTGTTCAACATGTTTTAAGCGTTTGTTTTTCTTCTGAAAACGGGCAGAAACGGGTTTTGTCATGGGCATATCGTTCGGATGAGTTGGGAAACTCATGCGAAAGGGATGCCCAACTCGTATCGGGAAAGTCTTTTGGGAGCCGATTTTCTTCCCGTTTTTTTCTATTTGCTCATTATTGGATGTCTTTGTTTTTGCCTTTATTGTATTGTATATTAGTTTGTTGATTGAAAAATTGCTTGTCTTTACTTCGATTTTCGTAGACGGATTCAAGAAAAATCGTAAATATCGCATTTTAGAAGGCTTTGGAAAACAAAGTGTCAAAATGAAAGTTGGGGGACGTTTTGTTGGGTTTCTAATCAAGTGATGAAATCTTCTTGTTTCCGAAGGTTAATTAACACTCTAAAAATTCTTTTAGTAAGACATTTTTAAATATATTTGCATAATTGGTTATTATATAACGATATAATATTAAAAATCGGAAGAAATATATTATACCCAGTTAATATGGGTAGATAAATCTTGTATGTAAAATAATTGAATAAGTAACTGTTCAAAATTAATTTTATACGTCCCGTTTTGACACGGAACAGGTATCTGACATCAAGAACGCCCTTAACCTGTTCGGGGATGACAGACAATCACATCAGGCGGCAGGGGATTTCCTGTACTTCACTGCCAGGCAAAAGGGCGGGTTTGACAATCGGGAGCAAATCAAAGCCAGACGGGAGGTTGACAATGTGGTGGAAGGGAATTATGACCAGCAGCAGAAAAGAGGTTTTTCGATGAGAAGGTAATCAATAATCACTAGATTATCGTAAGTGTATCAATAATTTTAGTACTTTTGTAACTGATAGAGGCAACTCTTTCCAAGACATGTTAAAATAAAAAGAAGCGTTATGCTTATCTTGTAACTTGAAAACGTAGGAAATTTTCAACAAGATGCAAAGATAGCGTAGTGGTTCTCACGCATATAGCGTGGGCTGCTATTGCTACATCTGCATCTATGGTTTCCTACGACCTTCAAGTTAAGACGTGGCATTGCAGTTCCACGCTTCTGCATTTAAAGAAATCCTTTGGAGAACTGAAAGGCTACAAAAATAGACATCAGATACAGATGAAAAACGAAGTATTATATTTGCTGCTCGACAATTATGCCGACCATGAACCTGTCTTTCTCGCTACCGCCATTACTTGAGGCATGAAAGAAAAACCAAAGTACATCAACAAGACAGTGGCTCCCACCCTGAATCCCGTCCGTTCGTGCGGAGGCTTCCAAACACTGCCTGACTATTCGTTCAAAACACTGCCTGACGAATATGCAGCCCTGATACTCATTGGTGGTTATGGTTGGCTGGATGAAGAAACATCCAATAAAGTTGTCCCCATTGTACGTACCGCCATAAAAAATGGTTGCGTAGTAGGAGCAATCTGCAATGCAGCCTCTTTTTTGGCCAAACATGGTTTCCTGAATGACATTAGACACACTGGTAACGGACAGGAACAACTGAAACTATGGGGTGGTGACCACTATACCAACCAAGCAGGTTACATGAATGAACAGGCCGTGAGCGACAAACGCATCGTGACAGCCAATGGAACTGGAGAACTAGAATTTGCCAAAGAACTACTACTCCTGCTGGAAGAAGATACCCCCGAACAGATAGAAATGTTCTACCGCTTCAACAAAGAAGGATTCGTGAGAATGATGCAGACGATGCAACAATAAAGAAAAAAATATGGAAAAGAAAACAATTACCGCCTCCACAGAGTACATCGCCTCCTGCGGCCTTTATTGCGGAGCCTGCCGCAAGTATCTAAATGGAAAATGTCCGGGATGCCGACAGAACGACCAAGCAACCTGGTGTAAAATTCGCCAATGCTGTATAGAAAAAGGGATTCATAGTTGTGCCGATTGTACTACGAAAGTAAAAGACTGCAAAATACACAATAATGTGATAGGAAAAATCTTCGCTTTCCTGTTCAATTCCGACCGTGCGGCATGTATCCTCTATATCCAGACAAACGGATATAAAGCTTTTGCGGAAGAGATGACCAGACGGAAAGCTCAGACTATAAGAAAGAGATAATATTATGAAAGCTGACTATACGGACATTTATATTACGACTGTCCGAAATACCTGCCCCATGACTGCCAAAGATCTATTCCAACAGATATTTGTTTACTATCCCAAACCCGTATTATATTTGCTTCGATTAAGAGACTGGCTGGTAAAACCGTTTGGATTGCAACCGGGTGGAGGATTCACTGATTTAATTACCGAACAAAATGACAATAAAATAATTATTTATAAATCAGACAAAC
>artificially_reared_2__coassemble_882_pt1 | contig 13116 bp, 12 predicted proteins | sample artificially_reared_2__metabat2_low_PE_008 | metagenome-assembled genome bin artificially_reared_2 | reverse complement strand
CTGTCTGAACTGGAGAATTTCTTCCGGAACAACGGAAAGGAAATTCGACTGAAAAGAAACGAATTCTTACTCCGACAGGGTGAGCCCTACCGTTTCGTCGGCTATCTGCAACAGGGCATCTGCCGCCATCTGCACGACAACTCCCAAGGTGAGGAACAGATTGTAGGCTTCAGCCCGCAACATCATTTCGTCACCGACTACGCGGCCTGCCTGTGCGGACAACCGGCACAAATCAGCATTCAAGCCGTAAAAGAGACATGGGTTTATATACTTCCTTATGAACAGTTGGAAGCGTTCTGGAATTCGTCCGAAAAGCGCCAGCGTCTGGGACGGATGGTGGCCGAACAGTTGTTTGTCATGACCTATCGCCGGCTGATAGACCGCTATTGTCAGACTCCCGAAGAACGATACCTCAGTTTCCTGCAACACTATCCGGAACTGAAAGAAGAACTCCCGCTCAGGGAAATCGCATCGTTCATCGGCGTCACGCCGGAGACGGTCAGCAAAATCCGGAAAAGGATCCTGCTCAGACAAAAATCTTGAACTGATTCAAGAAATATCTCTTTTTTGCGTATTACCTTTGCCGTAAAAACAAAAGACAGGATATGAATACGCAAACAGCAACATGGTCTCCGGAAAGCTTTTATCAGAAACGAATTACCGATATCAGAAAAAACAAAGTTCAACTCAGTCGGAAAAGTAAAATATGTTTTTATGGGAAACTGATTACTTTTGCCGCCGCAGCATATTCGGTTTATTGGGGGATACAGAGCGACAAACAATCCTTTATTGTACTGGGCGTCGTCGTATTGCTCATTTACATCTGTTTGCTGATTATAGACAGCAGATGGCAGGATCAGTTGGAACAACTCACCCGTGAGGAGCATATCTGTGAAAACGAAACGGCAGCCCTGCATGGTGATTTTTCGGCTTTCGGCAACGGAAGGGAATATCTCGATGCAAACCATCCTTATGCCTTCGATCTGGATTTATTCGGACCGGACTCTCTTTATCAGCGCCTCAACCGTTGCGTAACCCGAAAAGGAGCCGACCGCCTGGCTGAAAAATTCTGCCGGTTAAAAACGGACGCAGCAGAAATCACCGACAGCCAGCGAGCAATAGACGAGCTTAAAGGGATGCCGGAATGGCGCATTCAGTTTCAGGCCCGGACGTTTATCGAATGCCATCTGGAACAACTGGCTCAGGCGGTTCAGGCCACTCCTCATGCAAGCCGGTTCAGCCGTTCGATGTGGCCTTATGTTTTGGTTTCGGCAACCCTCGTCAGCCTCCTTTCAGCCATCGCGAACCTCTGTTCGTGGCTTTACTTCGACATGCTGTTTGCCTTCCAGTTGCTTTTAGTTTTTCTACAAAGCAAGAAAGCCATTCATTCCGGAATCCAAGCCGAACAACTGTATCAGGAATTTAAAGGTTATCAGAATCTGATGGAACGAATCCAAAAGCAGCGCTTCGAATCTATACGGCTGCAAACGCTCCACGGAGAACTTTTCACGTCGACAACCAGCTGTTCCAAATCGTTCCGCGAACTTTCGCGCATCCTTAATCTGATGGACCAACGGAGTTCGGGCCTGATTTACATTCTGTTCAACGGCCTGTTTCTCTACGACATTCTACTCATGCGCCGTTTCACGAACTGGTGCCGGCAATACCTGCCACACGTCCATGACTGGTTGGAAACACTCGGTGAAATAGATGCCTTGGCGAGCCTGGCCACCTACGCATTCAACCATCCGGAAAACACCTACGCCACTCTGCTTCCGGATAATTCCGAAACGGTTTTCCGTGCAACGGCACTCTACCACCCTTTTCTATCGGCAGAGCAAGCGGTTCCGAACGATTTTGCACTTTCCCGAAAAAACATCGCGCTGGTCACCGGTGCCAATATGGCCGGTAAAAGTACCTTTCTCCGTACGGTCGGCGTCAACTACATCCTGGCACATACGGGAGCACCTGTCTGTGCCCGATCATTTCAAATGGCAGTCGTCTCTCTGTTTTCCAGCATGCGTACCACGGACAATCTCTCGGCTGATGTTTCGTATTTTCATGCCGAGCTGATCCGCCTGAAACAACTTTTACTCCACGTACAGAATCATCCTTATACTTTAGTTATTCTCGACGAGATTCTGAAAGGCACCAATTCTCAGGACAAACTGAAAGGCTCACTGCTCTTCCTCGAAGAACTGGCCCGTTATCCGGTTTCAGCCCTCGTAGCCACCCACGATCTGGAACTGGCCGCCCTGGAAGAAAAGGATCCTCAACAGTATCGAAACTATTGCTTCGAAATTGAACTGTCTGACGAAATCCATTATTCTTACCGCATACAGCAGGGAGTGGCTAAAAACCTGAATGCTTCTTATCTGCTCAAAAAGGTGTTGGAAGAAATAAATGTGCATTCATACAATATTTAGGGACGGGGGCAATCCACGCACCCACGAAGGGTGCGACAATGCATTCGATAAACCGTTTCTCTGCGCTCGTGTTTCAATCCACGCACCCACGAAGGGTGCGACTGACATAGACCGTATCACGGATCAGTTTGTCTCGGTTTCAATCCACGTACCCACGAAGGGTGCGACTGCTGAACGTTTCGCTATGGAAAGATATGAGCTGTTTCAATCCACGCACCCACGAAGGGTGCGACCGACGACACGCATTACCGGAGCGGCACCACGGAGTTTCAATCCACGCACCCACGAAGGGTGCGACTGGCCGCCCGCCTGCTGGACGAGGACGGCAACCTGTTTCAATCCACGCACCCACGAAGGGTGCGACGGCAAAAAGCTGTTTCCAGAATCCGTCCGTCGTCTTGTTTCAATCCACGCACCCACGAAGGGTGCGACTATCTTTCAGCGAATAAAATTGATAACTGTCTGGGTTTCAATCCACGCACCCACGAAGGGTGCGACAAAAAATCAGCCAATTTTTCTAAGTTTTTAAAAGTTTCAATCCACGCACCCACGAAGGGTGCGACATATGCTCAGAGACGAGACCGCTGCTACGGCCTTCCAGTTTCAATCCACGCACCCACGAAGGGTGCGACCCAGGAGGGCGGCAATGCCATAAGCTTTGTCATGTTTCAATCCACGCACCCACGAAGGGTGCGACCGGCTAAATTGCACGACAAGATCGTGTATGAGTTGTTTCAATCCACGCACCCACGAAGGGTGCGACTGCATACTTCTTCTCGCTCTATTTTTCAAACAGTTAGAAGATAGTTTCCGCGAATCAGCCTAAACATCATTAAGATACAGAAAAAAATAAGCTCAAGATATGTAATACCCTGTTTACCAACAAGTGCGAAAACTCGGCAATTTATGCAATACTTATATCTCGCAAACATTATATAATTATAGCATCATTTACATTATAAGCTGTTTCTATTCCCAGTACTTCTACTCGACGAGCAATATTCTTATTGAGATAATAAAACCTAACACTATCTGTTTTGGCTTCAATGATTTCAATAATCATATTCTTTAAGGTACATAATTGCGCCTCTGTAACTTCGCATTCAAACACTGAATTTTGAACTCTCTGACCATAATCAAGACATGCTTTTGCCACGCGTCTCAATCTACGAGCACCCTCTTTACTGGTTGTATCCACATCATAGGTAATTAGAATATACATAACTCTTAATTATTATTTTATTAAGAAGACTGGATAATCGTCAATATCTTGCCGGATATACCGAGCCAATAACATTGCCTGCACATAAGGCAATAAACCGATCTCAACCTTTTCATTAAGATAAGGGTGAATTATGGTTTCTCTTTTTCTCGCTTGCCATGCAGCGATAAAAGTCTTTTTCCCTTTTTCTGTCATAACAATCCCATTGTCACCTTGTGAAAGAAAATCCTTCACAGTTATTTGGCGCTTGTTTATTAACGATAAAACAAAACGATCACCCAAATAAGCTCTCAGTTCTTCCATCAAATCCAGTGCTAAAGAAGTGCGTCCAGGACGAAGAGTATGAAGAAATCCAACATAAGGATCTAAACCAACTGTTTCTAACGCTGCAGCTACATCATTGGCTATTAATGTATAAGCAAAAGATAACATGGCATTAACGGCATCTTTTGGAGGACGGCGGTTTCGCCCATGAAAAGAAAAATCAGTCTTTTGATTTAATATCAATACCGAGAATACCTCGAAATATGCATTTGAAGCCAAACCTTCATAGCCTATCAATGAAGATTTGTCCGGAGCATTCAGAGCATCTCGCTTTGCTTGTTCCAAGACTCGCACAGCCCGATTTATGTCCTTACTTTCTCCATAATCGCGCGTATACCGTTTCAGAATATTTCGATAATTCTGAATTTTGCCGCCAATCATGATTTGGGCAACGTGCAATGACCAAGAATTATCATCCGAAAGAAAATATTGCTTTTTACGTAACAACACATTTCCTTTTGTTGCTCCCTGTACTCTGCTGATAAATCTGCCATGTGGTGAAAGAAAGGTCAGTGAGATACCATTATCACTGCAAAGTTTCATTACTCCAGGACTTGCTCCCATATAACCAAACGTAACGATTCCTTCTATATTAATAGCCGGAATACGAAACACCTCTTCTTGTTTAACGGACACAACTACGTTCTGCCCGTCTTTACTGAGGTATGCTTCAGGTGTTGTTACATACAATATATTCAACAATTTTCTCATGGATACAGATTATTTTTCAGATAAGTACTTGCTGTCGTACAACATTGCTCCATTTTGGGTATACAGATTTCTTTCAAAGAACACTTTTCACAATGCTTGCCATATTCGGCTTTGGGAAGAAGCGTTTTTTCAAAAAGCCGATGCATCTCCCAAACACAATCACGAACAATTTGTCGTAGTTCGTCCGTTATGTCCACATGTACTCGATGCCGCAGTTCACCATAAAAGAAAGCACCATATGGGATATGAATCCGGTACATCTCTTCCAGACACATTACCTGGGCTGCAAGCTGTACCTCATCTATCTCATTCTTTTTAGGTTTTCCATGTTTATATTCTACAATTACCGGTTGCCATCTTCCTGGATATTTAGGATGCTGAATCGTATCTTCTTCCGAAGATGAAGGATGCAGCTCTATGGCATCCGAGATGCCATAGAGCCCCAATTCATACGAAGCAATATTTACTGCACGCAAAGTGATCAGGTCACCGCACTTCTGCCGATAAAAAGGGTCATCCACATGATGATGCAGAATCTGACCTTCTATTGTCAGCCGATTCTCTTCCCATTGCTGGTCAATATGTATCAAGGCCCATTGGCGGGGACAGAATCTGAAATGCTGTATTCCCGAAAGCATGAGCATATCATCTTCGCTATACATATGCTGAATTAGATTAATTCTTCTATAGTAACATTCACAGGTACATGATCACGATCTATTGTTATAGAATAATCTTTGAAAGAGCGTGGAGCTCCCGAACAAACTTTTTCTACTTTAACCAAGTCAAATAATTTGTTGGCCGGCGCATTGCCCAACACGGAATCATGTTTAAACACAATCAGTTTTTGCGCACTCATCAATCCGCGGGCTGCAGAGCGGTCTACATCGAACATGTTCTTTAACGCTTCCCAGAACAAGTTCAAATCATCCTCTGAGAAACCTGTTTGCTGAGCCAAATTTGCGGAAATAAATCCATAACACACATACAATCCATAAGGAACAGTAGCTTTACGCCCCATTGTGCGATTATCTCCACCTTGTTTCTCTGCCTCCTTCTCTGTTGCTACAGCCATACGTGTAATGGAATGTTCGGTTGAGACTATTGGATCAACAGAACGAGCAAAGGTAAACTGAATTGGCCCACGAACTTGACCTGCATTTTTACCTGTAGACATTACAGCTCCAAATGTTCGGATGTCGAAATAGTTTTTGCACATGAAACGACGTGCGGCTTCAGTCTTTTCTTCTGCGTTTTTTACATCAGTATCATCATGTGCTTTGTCTATTAAGGTGTTAAGAACGGCTTTTTCTTTAATGAATATGTCAAAACCATCGGCAAGTTCTTTGGCGACTTGCACAAAATTGCGCACCTTACGTTTCAGGCAAACATCGGTAACCAATCCCATACCTGTTTCCGCGTCTACTCGAGGCAGATTGCCCGCATCTGGATCGCCATTAGGATTACCATCCAATACATCGAAGATGTAAACGAAATCTATTCTGTTTTTAATTTCTGACATAGCTGTATTCTTTTATATTATTGTTATTCTTCTGTTTCTTCGTTTGTACCTTTGCCCGTAAACAAGTCTTGACGCTGATGATAGTATCCGACAAAGAAACGTCCTTGTTCCTGAAGGTTTAGATGTGTCGGGAAACCATTTGCGTCAAGCTTGGAAAAGATTTCTTGTTTTAGCTTTTCATAATATACCTGCCTACTTGCATTCAGTTTCTCCAAATGATGATTAGATAAATTCAAGATGGTAGAAAACACCATAGCTGGAGTTGCTGATGCTGAGTTCATGTAACGTTCTCGAATAGAGTGGATCCCATTTGAGTCTTCTTGTATTTTGTCCAAAACCGCAAACAAGCGACCGCAAAGGTAACCTTGATTGTTATTTTCTTTGTCTAACATAATATCAATACTTTTATGGTTGTTATTATCATTTAAGCGATTCAAATATGCTTTCATAATGGCAGCACGAGTAATATTAATAGATTGTTCAGCCCGTATGCGGCGGATACATGCCTGAAATAGGGATGTTGGATAAGGTAAACCTTGGAAGATACTTTTTACCACAGCATCCGGTAAGTTTGGTGTTGCCTCACTTGATTTTCCTCCTAAAGTAACACTACCAAGAATAGAATGCAGTCCGACGTAAGGTTTTCTGTCGTTACGTGTATCTACAATTCTCATGTCTTCAAAATGTTTGTTAATCAAACCGGCAAACTCACGAAGTGGTGTTTCTTTCCAGTACACTACTGCGATTCTAGCTGAATTTGGAGCCAATCCCAAGATATAAAACTTATCATCTTTATTTGCGTTCAGTTTGCCATTATAAATCGCCATGAAGGTATCATGCGCCAACTCAATACGTTTATTTGGATCATCACCTTCTGTTTCCGGGCGACCGAATAAGGCAAACAAACTATCCTCAGACTCTTTAGCTGCCTGACTTGCAGAAGAAGCCCAGAAAAGGAACGTACGATTCCCCACCATGAATTTGTTATGTGAATCAGAACGAAGCATATGATTCAATGCTGTGGTATATGCAAACTCCGCATCCTCAGAAATCGGAGCATTGTTTCCTTTCGTCTTCCCGTACGAGTCATATCCGGAGTTTACCTGAAAAGCCACCAACTTTGCGGTAGCCTGACTTCCAGGTATCATGGTTGCCGTAGTAACCTCTACTGTTTTCGAATGTTTTCCGGTAACCAGACAAACCTTTCCCTCTACAGTGTCTTCCGGAGTTACCAGATTCATCAAATCTCTTTTAGAAGCAACAATCTCGGTATCACCATCTATCAAAAACGAAAATGTAGAATATTTCTTGTTCAGATTTTTAGCAATATCATCCCACAGTGCATCTTGCTGCATAGCCTCAACCATAGCGGACGGCTCCTGCTGATAAAATGCGAAAACAGCTTGAATTGCCTTATTCTCGGGATACATTCCATAAATTTCGGCCACTTTAGACTTGAATGTATCAAAGTATTTACGCATACTATTCAAATCTCCCTTATCTGAATAGCCAAAGACGTACTGACTGTTGTCATACAGATAATTGGCCACAGGTGCACTGGATCGTCCCACGCTCTTCATCACCAGAAACTGCTGTGCAGATTTCTTGTCCAAACGTCTGTCTTCGAATCGCAAGAAATGCCCATCCTTATCCAGAACAATGATAAAGCCAATCTGCTTATATTCCAACCCTAAAGGAGCAACTTCTTCCCCACTCCGCTGATAATAATCATACAACGCTTTCAGTATCATCTCATCACCTCCTCACTATCTTTATCGGGTACAACAATTACTCCCTGCTCCATCTTGGCACGGTAAAACATGGCATCCGGCTTTTTAGGATCCTTGTCGAAATCCATATCATAAAGCATAATACTCAAATCCCGGTCTTCGGAAAGTGGAGGCACAAGAGTTTCTGACTCTTCAATCAACCGCCAGTTGGCTGAAAACTCACGACATCCCAAATACGGTTGCGTAAAACATTGCCCCTGTGCTGCACGCCGCTCGAACATCTGATAATATTTCATCGGATTCTCATCATCACCGAGCTTATGTTTGGCAAAAGCCTCTTTCGGACGGTCCTTAACCGGTATAAATACCAACTTGGCATAAATGCGATAACGCACATCCTGAAGAAGCAACGAATTTTTCTGTTGGCGTTTGTCTTCTATAAAAATAGATGACTTACCGGCCACAGCACCGACCTCGTTTCTCCGGATCGTAGTCCATTTAATTGGATTCAGAACCTCTATTCTGGTAATTTGCCAACGCATGGCATAGCGTTTGAAAAGGATAGCTTCAAAAATAGCCCGTGCGGCAGATGGAGTAATCACATCGTAACTGACACGCTCCACCTTTAGCTCCGGACGCGTAAAGCACGCCCAGTCGCCCCACACTTCCAAACCGTATTCTTTATCTGTATATTCCATATCATTTTCTTTTGCTTAGATCATTAATATCTCTTCCATCCAATGATTATCCAGTCTGACTCCTATGTCCTTATCATATTGCTCTCTGTCCGATAAAAGATAGATTCCTTCCAGAATCTCCTCCACAGCTCCATATTGCACCAACTTCTTAAAGTCCGCCTTCCGAATACCAACAGTATACTTTGCGAGTTGTTTCATCAAGGAATAGGTGCATCCGGACGTTTTTAATTCGGCAACCAGATCCATACTGTTTCCCCAATTTACGATCAAATTGACTCCATCATCCTCTATCAGTTTAAACGCATCAGATGCTTTTTCGAAACACAGTTCATCAGGTTTATAAAGATAATGACTGATTGTTTTACGGTCGAATGTCTCTGTACGCGAATAAAGTTGTTTGAAATATGCTTCCATCACAGAAGGAGCAAACCAGTCGCTCGTCGCCGGCAAATTCAGTCGGGCATTGTTCGCCGCGGCCATAGAGCCGTATGGCTTTCTGTTTTCGGCACTCAGACTGAAAACAAAAGTTTTGCCCCGTTCCAGTTTCCCTTCTCGGTTACAACGGCCCGCAGCCTGCAAAACAGAGTCCAACCCGGCTTCTTGTCGGAAAACTACTGGAAAATCTATATCTACACCAGCTTCAACCAATTGTGTGGCAATTACCCGAATAACTGATACTTCATTGCTTCTCAAAAGTTCTTTTATCCGGTTTATCGTTTCGCAAATATGTTCTGGACACATCATTCGTGAAAGATGAAGCTTAACGCCTTCTTCTGGCAGACGATCATAAAGTTCCTTGGCATCTTTTCGTGTATTCACGATGCAAAGCACTTTTTCATATTGTGCCAACCTTTCGGCAATCTCACCATACGTAGAACCAGCATCATCTATCTCCAGATGCACACGACGCAGTTTCTCGTGTAGAACAAAATCCTTCGGAATGATTTCCGTAATTCTGTCTATCCCTTTAAAACTTACTCTTGGATTAGAACCCTCAATCAAACCACTAAGAACCGGCTGACTGGCTGTAGTAAACAGAACCGACACTCCGAACATCTCTTGATATGCCTTCATTCCATCTACTATCGGTTGCAGAAAATCAGTCGGCAAAGTCTGTACCTCATCCAATAAAATTACGGAATTTGCCAAATTATGTAATTTACGGCAAACAGAGGGTTTGTCGCTGAACATGGATTCAAACAACTGCACATTTGTGGTCACAATAATCGGATAATCCCAATTTTCAGTAGCCAGTTTTGCTTTCTCGGCAACTTCCGCATTTTTCATATCATCCGGATTGAAACCGCTGTGATGCTCCAAAACATTCTCCTCTCCAAAGATCCGCTTCAACAAAGCAGCAGTCTGAACGATAATACTGGTATAAGGAATGGCTATAATAATACGGCTCATGCCATGACAAACGGCATGCCTCATGGCCCATAGCAGTGATGAAAGAGTTTTACCACCTCCTGTTGGCACTGTTAGAGTGTAAAAACCTTTTTCCCCATCTGCCTCTCTCACACATTGCTCCATCACTTGTCTCCGGATGTGGTTTACTTCTGTATCCTGTGCATTCATCTGCAAATTCCGCATATAAAACTCAAGCTTTGGTAATAGTTCTGCCAAAGACGAGGCACATCCACGTTTCTGCCACGATGAAATATCCATAAAACGTTCCGTATCGAGTCGGTCGGCATCTACCAGACAAGAGAACAGCATTCGCGAAAGATGATGAAAATGCTTTAAATCAATTTTCTGTTTTGTTAGAGGAGCCTCGCTGACTTCCTTGATCAACTGCGCTTTGTTCAGTGTAATACTCTTACAATCTATTTCCTCGGGCAATTGCTTTTCCTGCAGAATTGTCTCGACCTCCAAGTAATCATGCAGTCCAGAATGATGAGAAATAATCTGATTGGAAAGTAGATTCAGGACACTCAACCCCATAAATTTCCGCGCCAACAAACCTCCGACAAAAGCATGGTTGTGGTCCTTATAGATTCTGTCATCAGCCACCTGTAGCCCGTTAACCTTACGAATATACTGCTGAAAAGCATTTCGCTCTTTTCCTTTATCATGAAGAATACCCAATGCATATCCCCAAGAGAAATATCCGAACTGCCCTGCAAACTCTGCCGCCAGTTCAGCAACTCCACTCTGATGCTCCTCGTTTGTTTGAATAACCCACTCACCACTATCATTCTGATATAAATGAGATATAACCTCTTTTTCCATTATCATGTTATTAGATCTACTGCAACTATCCTTTGTAAAATTAAGAAATAACAAACAATACGCAAAAACAATCTAAAACAAAAAATACTATATTACATATCAATTTGTTCAATCATAGCATATTTCCATAAAAAATGCCATAACACACCTTTTATATTATGTTATGACATTTTTTAACAAATATCCTATATCCCCTTAATTCACCATTCAACCGGGCGCATAAGGCAACCCGAAAACATCAGCCACCGCCTTATAGACCACTTGGCCCTGAACGATGTTCGCACCGCGAGCCAACGCCGCATTCTCCTGACAGGCTTTCTGCCAACCCTTATCAGCCAAAGCTAACACATAAGGCAGCGTGGCATTCGTCAAAGCCACGGTCGAGGTATATGGAACGGCACCGGGAATATTGGCCACGGCATAATGAACAATGCCGTCTACGACATAAATGGGATTTTCGTGGGTTGTCGGATGAGAAGTTTCGAAACAGCCACCCTGATCAATGGCGACATCGACAAGTACGGTTCCGGCTTGCATCAGTCCCAGCATATCCCGGGTAATCAGACGAGGCGTCTTGTCGCCGGGAATCAGCACGGAACCAATCACCAAGTCGACCGAAGGCAATTCCTGACGAATATGTTGTTCTGAAGAATAGAGCGTCCGCACATTTTTCGGCAATACATCGTCCAGAAAACGCAGACGAGGAAGATTCACATCGGCAATAGTCACATCCGCTCCCATACCGGCAGCGACCTTAGCCGCATTATAACCCACAATGCCACCACCTAAGATCAGGACCCGTGCCGGAGATACTCCCGGAACACCACCGAGCAACTTGCCTTTTCCACCCTGCGGCTTTTCTAAGAAACGGGCTCCTTCCTGAATCGACATACGTCCGGCCACTTCGCTCATAGGAATCAGCAAAGGCAACGAACGGTCGGCCAGTTCGACCGTCTCATAGGCTATGCAGATGCCTCCCTGCCGGATCATGGCCTCGGTCAAATCCCAGTCGGCGGCAAAATGGAAATAAGTAAATACCACCTGCCCCTCGCGGATTAACCGATACTCGTCCGAAATAGGCTCTTTCACCTTGACAATCATCCCGGCTGCGGCATAGACTTCTTCGGCCGACGGCAAAACACACGCGCCTGCTGCCACGTATGCCTCATCGGTAAAACCGCTATGAACACCGGCTCCTGCCTGTACATACACAGAATGCCCGTGTTTCATTACTTCGGCCACGCCTGAAGGCGTCATGCCGACCCGATTCTCATTATTCTTAATTTCTTTAGGCACACCAAGAATCATAACATAAAAACATTAAAGGTTAAACAACGGACAAGATACATATTTTTACCGAAATCACGGCACGCAATTACAAAGATTTTCCAGTATCGGGTTCAATATGCACATTTGGTTCAACATATCCGTAAAAAGCTTCTTTCCGAAAGGAATAAGCAGCCCACATTTTATCACCATAAGAAAAATGCCACCACTCACGAGGATAATTTTTAAAACCTACTTTCTCTAAAACATGTTTTAAAAGCAACCTGTTCTCCTGTTGTTCTTTTGTGACTTTCCTACTTATCGTTTCTGTTCTCCCATCAAAAACAGAAACTTTTCCTCCCATATCCAGTTCACAGCCATTCTGATCGCAAATCGTAATATCAACGGCACCTCCTGTCTGGTGGCCTCCATATCCATTTTGTGGTTGAGCAACCTTCAACCGAGTCAAGCGGACAAGTTCCCCCGAACACAAATCCGGATGTTCTCTTTGAGTTTCCTTCAGCCTCATCTCCCAACGTTCCTTTTGTCGCTGGATGGGTCGGTATGCATCATATATTTTAAAATATAAACCTTCGGGCATTTCGTCGGCTGCCGTCAGCAACATCTGATACACTTCTCTGCGTATCCATACGGGAACAGGCAGATCGTCTTTAAAAAAGAGCTTGGAACAACCCGACAAGTTTATCAACGGATCTCCGTTTTCCCGCTCCACACGCGTCCTGATAAATTCTTTCGGCAAAATCTTTCTTATTCCCAGTCTACACAAAGCGACATTCCAAATTACTCTGATTTCCATAAACAAACGGCAAAATATTAAGGATAACGGTCAACAAACACGTATATTGTTCCATAAATGATTTTCACTTTAATAAACCATAGATAGGATATTATGTAAGAACTTTATTTTGATAATAGTCCGTTAAAAATTCACCATATCGGCTAAGCGGCTTCTGCCACTATGCCA
>artificially_reared_2__coassemble_852_pt1 | contig 13511 bp, 9 predicted proteins | sample artificially_reared_2__metabat2_low_PE_008 | metagenome-assembled genome bin artificially_reared_2 | reverse complement strand
GATTCAAACCTGTAACCTTCTGATCCGTAGTCAGATGCTCTATTCAGTTGAGCTAGGGAGCCTTCCGTCGTCCCTATTGTGTGACTCCCACAGGATTCAAACCTGTAACCTTCTGATCCGTAGTCAGATGCTCTATTCAGTTGAGCTAGGGAGCCTTGAACAATAGAACTTTTTTATTGAGCGGAGAGAGAGGGATTCGAACCCCCGGTGCCTCTCAGCACGGCGGTTTTCAAGACCGCTGTAATCGACCACTCTACCATCTCTCCAAACTTCCATTGAGAAGGCTTTGTTTTCAAAAGCGATGCAAAGGTACAGCTTTATTTCGAAAAAACAAACTTTTTAGGAGCTTTTTTATCACTGGGTTCTTTTTTCCGATTTATCTGAGATATTAGATGAGAGCGTATCTGATAAGGAGTCATAACGATACAGCAGCGGTATATTAAAAAATAAAATACGCCGCTGCTGTTTTTAATTTTTTAGATCTTGTATGATGGTCTGATTCTATTTATAAAAGTTCCAGCTCTTTAAATACCTTGGTTAGTTTATCTACTGCTTCATCAACCTGAGCTTCCGTATGTGTTGCCATCAAGGCTACACGTACCAAAGTATCATGCGGTGCACAAGCCGGAGGTATAACAGGATTAATAAAGATTCCTTCTTCAAAAGCACGCTTGGTGACCATAAATGTTTTGTCAACATCTCGTACATACAGCGGAATGATTGGTGATTCCGTTGCTCCTATTTCAAAACCGGCATCGCGAAAACGTTTCAATGCGTAATTGGTCACTTTCCACAAACGTTCCATGATTTCAGGTTCTTCCTGAATAATGTGAAGCGCCTTTAAGGCAGCTGCGGTTGCCGCAGGAGTATTTGACGCACTAAAAATATATGTACGTGCATTATGACGTAACCAGTTAATAATAGATTCGTCGGCAGCTACAAAACCGCCTATTGAGGCTAAGGACTTACTGAATGTTCCCATGATAATGTCTACCTCGTCTGTGAGTCCAAAGTGATCGCATACGCCTCTTCCCTGTCTGCCAAATACACCCAGACCATGCGCCTCGTCCACCATAATCGATGCGTTATATTTGTGTTTTAAGCGGACAATTTCAGGTAGATTAGCTAAATCTCCTTCCATGGAAAACACGCCATCGACAATAATGAGCTTAACCGAATCGGGGTGGCATTTTTGAAGCTGTTTCTCCAAATCTGCCATATCATTATGTTTGTATTTCAGACTTTGAGAGAACGACAGACGCCTTCCGTCAACAATGGATGCATGATCACGGTCGTCACAAATTATATAGTCGTTCCGATCAGTCACACAGGCGATAACTCCAGAATTTACAGTGAAACCTGTGGAAAAGCATAAAGCATCTTCCTTACCGACAAAAGTTGCCAACTCTTTTTCTAATTGTACGTGTAGATCCAGCGTGCCGTTGAGAAAACGTGAGCCTGCGCAGCCTGAGCCATATTTACGCATGGCGTCGATTCCAGCTTCGATGATCCGTTCGTCTCCGGTAAGTCCAGTATAGGCATTTGAGCCAAACATCAATACTCTGTGACCTTCCATTTGTACTTCCGTACCTTGTTTCCCTTCTATTTCGCGGAAATAAGGATACAATCCCGCTTCTTTATATTTTTGTGGCGTCGTAAAGCGAGATAACTTGTCTTGTAACAATCCCATAAATAATTTAATATGTATAATTCAGATGCAATAACATCAAATAAAAAGCGGCTTTACCATCATGCAAATATCGCTTTAATCCAAAACAGCTGCAAAAATAATAAAATTATAAGTAAAGTAGTGCGTATTCAACTTTAAAAAAGGTTTTATATTTCTTTTAAGAAAGAAAAGTGTGCACTTTCGATTTAATAAGTTACATTTGTGGAAATAAGAAAATGCGGTGACACGACCATGGATCATAAATCAATGGATTTCATTGTCAATCCTATATCAGGAACGAATGACAAGACTCAGATTATTAAACTAATCCAAACACTATTAGATAAGGAAAAGTTCGATTACCAGATACATTATACTCAGTATGCCGGTCATGCGGAACAAATTGCGCGTGAAGCGAGCAACCGTCATGCTGATGTTGTTGTCGCAATCGGTGGAGACGGTACCGTTAACGAAGTGGCTCGGGCTTTGATTCAAACCAAAACAGCTCTGGGTATCATTCCGTGCGGGTCAGGAAACGGTCTGGCCAGACATCTGGAAATTCCGATGGAACCGGCAGGAGCCCTTAAGGTTCTTAATGAATGTCTCATTAAAGATCTCGATTATGGTATTATCAACGGACATCCTTTTTTCTGTACTTGCGGAATAGGATTTGATGCGTTTGTGAGTTCTAAATTTGCAGAAGCAGGCAAAAGAGGCTTTCTGACTTATCTTGATCATACATTAAAGGAAGGTTTGAAATACAAACCTGAGACTTATCATCTGGTTGTAGATGATAACAAGGCGATGGAATACGAAGCTTTTCTGATTGCATGTGCCAATGCGTCACAATACGGTAATAATGCTTACATCGCGCCTCAAGCATCGATGAGCGATGGTCTTCTTGATGTAACGATCATGGAACCCATTTCGATTTTGGAAGCTCCGCAAATAGCGATTCAACTGTTTAACAAACGTATTAATGAGAACAGCAAAATCAAGTCTTTCCGATGCAAAAAAATACATATATCCAGACATTCGCCAGGTGTCATCCACTATGATGGAGATCCGGTTGAAACCAGCAACGAAATAGATGTAGAGGTTGTTTCGAAAGGATTAAAGGTTGTTGTAAATGAAGGTGGTGGTAAATATGCAATGCCGCTACTGCAAATGTTTGCTGACTTTTATGTAGAAATAGCTCAGATCAAGGAAGATTGGACTCAGATTAAAGATGATATATGGCAGTTGCGGGATGAAGTGCGCGATAAGCGGAAGCGTCTGTTGGAAAAGAATAAACGCTTGTTGGAAAAGAATAAGGAAATGATTCGAAAAATCAAATCAGGTGATAATAAAAACAAAGTTGATTGAGAGGCAATAGCTCAAAATATACCTCGTTTTTATTTCAAATAAAACATTTCTGTCAATTGATGGTATTCTTCTGTCGGTTTACCTGATTCGTCTTGAAGGATTAGTCGGTCTGCGGTTGGATAATTCTGAGGACGCCCTTTAAAAAATTCCAAAAGGACTCTTTTGGGCTGTTTCCCAATTTTGGTTATTACATATGTTTGCCGGTTCAGATTCAGCCCAGTTTCCCAGCATATTTGTATAAAATTGTCAGCAAAAGCAACAGGAAGTACTACCGAAAAATAGCCTCCGTTTTCCAATAATCTGTCAGTGGCAAGAATCAAATCACCGAAGGGCAGAACAGAAGCATTGCGTGCGTTGTTTCTCTTAATATCCGGAGAGCACAAAGCGTCTTGATAAAAAGGAGGATTACAAACTATATGATTGAATCGATCAGAACTATTCTTCTGATAATTACGAATATCGTCACAAATAAAATGGATGCGTCTGTTCCACTCTGTTCGTTCTGCATTCTCCCGTGCCTGCCCAATAGCGTCCTGGTCAATATCGACACCTGTGATTTGTGCCGTTTCTGTACGTTGCGCCGCCATTAAAGCGATGAGTCCGGATCCGGTACCAATATCCAGAATGTGCTGCGCGTCGCAGACAGACATCCAAGCACCTAACAGAACTCCGTCCGTGCCGATTTTCATACCACATCTATCATGAAAAAGCTTAAATTTTTTGAATTCAAAATAGGAATTAGTCATAAAAACAGATTTTACCTACAAAAATAGTTGTTTTCTCATGAATCATCTTTTATTCTTTCGATATTTATCTCTTTTTTTATACCTTTGTCCCGTTTTTTAAATAGAAATAGCGCAAACTTATTTTGTTTTGATTATATGATTGACGAAACACGAAATCCCTTTTCACTTGTAGCAGATATTGAAGGCGACGAATCAAGCGTATTTAATGTGGATTTAGAAGATACATTGCCAATTCTTCCTTTACGGAACATGGTTTTATTTCCAGGTATCGTCTTGCCGGTTGCCGTAGGGAGGAAAAGTTCTTTGAAGCTGATCAAAAACGCTGAGAAAAAGCAGTTTTATATCGGTGTGGTATGCCAATTGACTCCAGATACGGAAGCACCAGGATTTTCAGATATATACCACATAGGAACCGTGGCCAAAATTATCCGGATACTGGAAATGCCGGATCAGTCCATTACGATCATTCTCCAAGGCTTATGCCGTTTTGAATTGAAGAATATCATGACGTCTAAACCGTATTTGATCGGAAACGTCGAAAAGCTGGAAGATATACTTCCGGAGAAGGATAATAAAGAATTTCAGATACTTATAGACAGCTGTAAGGAGTTGACAACAAAATTTGTCAATATCAGTGAACAGGTGCCCAGAGAGTCGTTGTTTGCCATTAAGAATGTTTCAAATGGCATGTTTTTAGTCAATTTCATTTGTGCAAACTTCCCTTTTGCCATATCGAAAAAAATGATTTTGCTTGAGGAAGCTTCGCTTGAGGCCCGAACATTGAATTTGATCAAATTGTTGAACCGTGAAATTCAATATGCCGAATTGCGTGCCGAGATTCAGCGGAAAACACGGGATGACCTTGATTCACAGCAACGGGAATACTTTTTGCAACAACAGATTAAAAATATTCAGGATGAGTTAGGAGGCACTCCGCAGGATCAGGATATACAAAAACTGCGTAAAGAGGGCAGCCAGAAGAAATGGTCATCGGAAGTTGCAGAAACTTTCGAACGCGAATTGGCTAAACTGGAGCGTCTCAATCCGCAGAGTCCGGACTACAATGTGCAGTTGAATTATTTGCAAACCATGCTTAGCTTACCTTGGAACCAATATACGGAAGATAATCTGAATCTTAAAAATGCTGAGAAGGTTCTGAACAAGGATCATTACGGTCTGGAAAAGGTTAAGGAGCGCATTCTTGAGCATCTGGCCGTGTTGCGCTTGCGTGGTGACTTGAAATCGCCGATCATTTGTCTGTATGGTCCTCCGGGGGTTGGTAAGACTTCATTGGGACGCAGCATTGCATCAGCATTGAAACGACAGTATGTTCGGATTTCTCTGGGTGGACTTCATGATGAAGCGGAGATCCGAGGACACCGAAAGACTTACATCGGTGCCATGCCGGGACGGATCATCAAAAGTCTGATTAAGGCAGGTAGTTCTAATCCGGTCTTTATATTGGATGAAATTGATAAAATTACTCAAAATACAGTTCAGGGAGATCCTTCGTCAGCATTGTTGGAGGTTCTTGATCCGGAGCAAAATAATGCATTTCATGATAACTTCTTGGATATGGATTACGACCTGTCCAAGGTGATGTTCATTGCTACGGCTAATAATGTAAGCACTATTCCCCGTCCGTTACGTGACCGTATGGAAATGATTGAAGTGAGCGGATATATTACTGAAGAAAAAATAGAAATAGCCAAGCGCCATCTGATTCCGAAAGAAAAGGAAAATAACGGATTGGGAGATCAAACCGGAATCAAGTTCTCCAAACAGGCCATAGAGTTTCTTATTGAAAATTATACGCGTGAGTCCGGAGTGCGTGGTCTGGAGAAGAAAATTAATCAGATTTTCCGCAAGATAGCCTTGGAATATGCCCGTACGGAGATCATGCCTTATACGGAAATTAAACCCGACGACATAGAAAAACTGCTTGGAAAGCCCGAGTTTACACGAGATAAATATCAGGGTAATGAATATGCTGGAGTCGTAACCGGTTTAGCTTGGACGTCTGTGGGTGGTGAGATTCTGTTCATTGAAACCAGTCTGAGTAAAGGGAAGCCTGGTAAATTAACCTTAACCGGAAATTTGGGCGACGTCATGAAAGAGTCTGCTATTTTGGCGTTAGAGTATATAAAGGCACATTCTGATGATCTTGGTATTGATATGCGTATCTTTGAAAATTGGAATATTCATATTCATGTACCTGAAGGTGCCGTTCCGAAAGATGGTCCATCAGCCGGAATAACTATGGTAACGTCGCTTGCTTCGGCTCTTACCCAACGTAAGGTCCGTGGTAGTCTGGCCATGACGGGTGAGATAACCTTGCGTGGCAAGGTTTTACCTGTGGGTGGTATTCGCGAAAAGATTCTTGCTGCTAAAAGAGCTGGTATTAAAGATATTATTCTTTGCGAGGAAAATAAAAAGGACATCGAAGAGATTCCTGACAATTATCTGAAAGGATTGACATTTCATTATGTAGAGAATATTCGAGAAGTTCTTGACATTGCTCTGTTGGACGAGAAAGTATATCATCCAATAGAATTTAAATTTGAAGAAGAAAATAAAAAAGACAAAGAATAAGCAAAGCACCAAGCATGGAATTTAAACTACAACATATAGATCCGAAATCCAATGCCCGTGCAGGTTTGCTTCAAACCGATCATGGTGTGGTTGAAACACCTATATTTATGCCGGTAGGCACGTTGGGTAGTGTTAAGGGAGTACATCAGTGGGAATTGAAAGACGATATTAAAGCTCAGATTATTTTGGGAAATACATATCATCTTTATTTGCGTCCCGGAGTAGAGACATTGGAAAAAGCTGGTGGCTTACACAAATTTAACGGTTTTGACCGTCCGATGCTCACAGATAGTGGCGGGTTTCAGGTGTTTTCGTTAACCGGAATTCGGAAATTACGTGAAGAAGGCTGTGAGTTTCGTTCCCATATTGATGGCTCCAAACATATATTTACACCAGAAAAGGTTATTGACATAGAGCGTGCTATTGGTGCGGATATTATGATGGCTTTTGATGAATGTCCTCCAGGAACATCTGATTATGACTATGCCAGAAAAAGTATGGGACTGACTCATCGTTGGTTGGATCGGTGTTTGAAACGTTTTCATGAAACCGAACCTAAATATGGTTACAATCAGTCTTTGTTTCCTATAGTTCAGGGATGTACCTTCAAGGATCTGCGCCAGCAATCTGCTGAATTTGTTGCATCGAAGAATGCTGATGGAAATGCTATTGGCGGACTTGCAGTTGGCGAACCGGCCGAAGTTATGTATGAAATGATTGAGGTCGTCAATGAAATTCTGCCTCATGACAAACCCAGATATTTAATGGGAGTCGGTACGCCTGTAAATATTCTCGAAGGGATTGAACGTGGCGTGGATATGTTTGATTGTGTTATGCCTACCCGTAATGGAAGAAATGCCATGCTTTTCACCAGCAATGGCATCATGAACATGCGTAATAAGAAATGGGAAAACGAATTCTCTCCGGTAGATCCGGAAGGAACTTCATATGTTGATCATGCTTATACAAAGGCTTATTTACATCATTTATTTAAGGCACAGGAACTTTTGGCACTTCAGATTGCTTCTATTCATAATCTGGCCTTTTATTTATGGTTGGTAAACGAGGCGCGTAAGCATATTATTGCCGGTGATTTTACGGTATGGAAAGCTATGATGGTAAAACGTGTTTCGACAAGATTATAAATAAACTGATCATGAAGTTGTTCAAGAAAAAAAACAGTATACCCAATAAAACTTCAGAGACGTTTCATAGAATGTCTAAAAAGACGAATTGGAAGCCTCTGTTTCTCAATCGGATAGACCGCTATTTGATTGCCAAGTTCTTGGGCACTTATTTTTTTTCCATTGTTTTGATCATATCTATAGCCGTTGTTTTTGACTATAACGAGAATATCGATAAGTTCACGACCAACCATGCGCCTTGGAAAGGTATTATTTTGGATTATTACTTAAATTTCATACCTTATTATTCCAACTTGTTCAGTCCGCTATTCGTCTTTATTTCCGTAATCTTTTTTACTTCTAAATTAGCGGAAAACTCGGAAATCATAGCCATGATGTCTACAGGCATGAGTTTTGAGCGTATGATGCGGCCTTATATGATTTCAGCTGCTATTATCGCTTTGCTGACTTTCTTTTTAGGCGCGTATGTCATTCCGGAAGGTAGTGCGACCCGTTTGAATTTCGAAAATATCTATAAGAAAAAGATGCGGCCAAATTATGCTCAAAACGTGCAATTACAGGTTGAACCTGGTGTAGTTGCCTTTATTGAACATTACGACGGGGCTACAAAAACAGGGTATAATTTTTCTTTAGACAAATTTGAAAATAAAAAGCTGGTCTCTCACCTGACAGCAAGCACGATCAAATATGATACGTTGTCAGATGTTCAATACAAATGGCGAATGCTTAATTATACCATTCGGGAGATGCGTGGTATGAAAGAACAAATCATCAGTAGAACTTCAGCTGATTCCATTATTAAAATGGAGCCTTCTGACTTTTTGGAAACAAGAAACCAGCAGGAAACGATGACCAATCCGCAACTTAAGGAGTATATAACCAAACAGAAAGACCGCGGGTTGGGCAATGTGAAAGCGTTTGAAGTGGAATATTATAAGAGATATGCCACCCCGTTTGCGTCTTTCATTCTGACAACAATCGGGCTGTCTCTTTCAGCTCGTAAACGCAAAGGCGGTATGGGACTGTATCTTGGTATCGGCCTTGGTCTGAGCGCTTCATATATTTTGTTTCAGACTGTATCGGCAACTTTTGCTATTAACGCAGACTGGCCGGCTGTGCTTGCTGTATGGATTCCGAATCTTGTTTTTACAGCAATTGCATTTTATTTATATACCAAAGCGCCAAGATAATTCTTCTATAAACGACAAAACTTAAAAAGTACGACGGTGGATTTTTACGACTTAGACCTGAACGATAGTGTATTGGATGCACTTGATGACATGAATTTTACGGACTGTACTCCAATTCAAGAACATGCTATACCTGTGATTTTAGAGGGAAAAGATCTTATTGGTGTGGCACAGACCGGAACTGGCAAAACAGCTGCTTATTTATTGCCTGTATTGAGCCGGATGTGTGACTATCCACATCCTGAGCACGCAATCAATTGTGTGATAATGTCGCCTACACGGGAATTGGCTCAACAAATTGATCAAGCCATTGAAGGCTTTTCTTATTATATGACCATTTCCAGCGTAGCCGTTTACGGAGGCAATGATGGCCTACGTTATGAGCAGGAGAAAAAGGGGTTGGCTATGGGGGCCGACATTATTATTGCTACCCCGGGTCGTCTGATCAGTCACTTGAGTTTAGGAAATGTGGATCTTTCGCAAGTATCTTATTTCATACTTGATGAGGCAGATCGTATGTTAGATATGGGATTTAGCGATGATATTATGCAAATTGAAAAGTATTTGCCTAAAAATCGCCAGACCATTATGTTTTCTGCAACAATGCCTCCGAAGATTCAGGAACTGGCGCAAACCATTCTTCACAATCCCGTAGAAATTAAATTGGCCGTATCCCGTCCGGCTGATAAGATAGATCAGTCGGCTTTTATCTGTTATGAGGCGCAAAAGCTTAAGATTGTGAAAAATCTGTTTCAGGAATGTCCACCGAAACGTGTCATTATTTTTGCTTCATCCAAACAAAAAGTTAAAGACATGGCAATAGCCTTAAAAAACGCTGGTTATCATGTGGGAGCAATGCATTCTGATTTGGAACAAAGCGAACGGGATGAAGTAATGCACAAATTTAAGGTACAGCAAATTGATGTATTGGTGGCTACGGACATAGTAGCCCGAGGTATTGATATTGACGATATTCAATTGGTGATAAATTATGATGTGCCTCATGACGCAGAAGACTATGTGCATCGTATCGGAAGAACTGCCAGGGCAAATAATGACGGCATGGCAATTACTTTAGTTAGTGAAAAAGACCAGATCAAGTTTCAGACCATAGAGCGTTTTTTAAAAATGGTTATTCGGAAACGTGAATTACCGAAACACTTGGGAGCAGGGCCTGCATATGCTGTCAGAGAAGAATACAAAGCGGGTAAAAAGAGCAGAAAAGCTCATCATGATAAGCGGCGAAAGTCTAAGAAAGCAACCTCACAGGATAAATTGACTCCTACAAATGGAGAGAAAAAGAACGAGAATTCCAATGTTTCCGCGTCAATCAAAACAACTGGTTCGGAAATAAAAAAGAAACGGAAACGTTCCAGAAGAAAGAAAAAGTCAGATGCCGATTCCAAGGCTCCTTTATTAGATGTTCAAAATAATGAACAGGAAAAATTATAGATAATATTCTGATAATAAGGCTTCAGAAGAAAAGATGAAGAAATCATCGCATTTTTCATTCTAAAAAAGCATTCACAAATTTCCGTATTTCAAAAATATTATCTACCTTTGCAGTGCAAAAAGGAAATAGGAATGCCGACATGGCTCAGCTGGTAGAGCATTTCATTCGTAATGAAAGGGTCCGGGGTTCGAGTCCCCGTGTCGGCTCAAAAGGAAAGGTAATTATACATACTGATTATCAGATGTATTTACCTTTCCTTTTTTATTTTAAGACTAAAAGAAGTTGTTTTGGTTGAGGGCTCACGGCTCACTTGGGCTCACTTGTTATTTTTGGGGATTTAACAAATCGATAAAAGATGTATCTTTGCTTCATGAAATGCAAGCAAATAGATTATAAATCGGTATTGTCTCTGTTTTTGCCTCAGGGCATATTGGATTATTTCGACATCGTGGATTATTCCGATATGGGTTCTTATTATCTAATCATTTTGGAAGAGCATAAAGTGATTCAAAAAAGGCTGACACTAAACCTTGTGCCAGCCCCTTATTTTTGAGATGTTCCTCAATATTTGACAGACAAGAGTAAACATGCTATCTCTTTCTCCATCGATCATTCGAAATCACTTTGCTGCTGCTCCACCTCTTTCAGTTTCAACCGGTTTAGCTCTTGCTGCAATTGGCGTATCTGCTCTTTACAATCAGAATCAGCCTTAGGTGTAGTTGCCTGAACGACCTTTTCCTGCCGAAGTAAAGCTTCCAGCTCCGCCTGATCGGCAATCAGTGGATATTCGGCTTGTTGTGTGTGCAAAATCACCTCACCCGAGAGTGGAGTGTGCTTGCCCTGGAACACCACGAAAGCCTTCACCTTGATCTCGCCAGCCTCGGCCTTGGCACGTACCAGCACTGGCGCGGTACCCCACTGTATGGCGCGCGGGTTGGTGAAGGTAGCCTCATCGGCCACCAGTTCTCCCGGTCCCTCGATCTCGAAAAGAATCATGCTGTTGTTCAGGCGCTTGATGTTGCCCTGATCGTCGGTAATGGCAGCCACCACGGTTACCAGATCCGAACCGTCGGCCCGGGTTTCCACGCCTTCGTTGTCCACCCACAGCTTGATTTTGGAAGGACGGCGTGCCGGGAACACCTTGTGTGTGGCCACCACCTTGCCGTCCATCAGTCCCTCGGCCAGCAGATAGGAATCGGCATGCTTGTTGGCGCGCGCCAGACTGCGGTCGAGCATCACATCCCACACATCCTTAAAAACAATGACAGGCGACGGCATGCCGCCGGCCGTGGTGTCTTTCTGATAGACATACTGCTTGCCACCCTTACAGTAAGTGAGACGCACCTCATCGCAGTTGCTGTATACCGTAATATCTTTCGGAGAGAACGGAGTCATGGCGTTGGCGATGTAGACCATCGGACCGGTCTCGGAAATCAGTTCCGGGTTGGCCTTTGCTGGGCGCTGAGCACAGAACATATAATACGACAGCTTGGGCTGACGGAAAGCATCCATGATACCGCCATAGAACGGATCGGGATGGTATCCGCGCTGATGATCGAACGAATGCCACAGGCAGCCGCCCATGTGCTGGCGCGGATTGCGGTAGAGCACATCGTAATTGGTGTACTTATAGTCGGTCTTGGCATATCCCTGGGCCTGGATCAGCATCGGTGTCTCGCCCCAGGAACGGCTCACGCGGCTGGGTGAGTTGTGCGAGTTCCAGTCGTCCACATTGTCGCCCCACTCGCGGGTGAAATAAGCCACATTCGGGTCCATGGTATTGGTGTTGAAGGCACCGCCTCCGCCGTTCAGCGGATGGGTGAACTGCACGGGGAAGAGTTCATGCCCCTTGGCTGTCACATCACAACCTGAATAGCAATACGGGTAAGGATATTCCTCATGGACGATGTCCACTACGTTCTTGGCAAAATCTTCAGGATACCAGGTCTCGTTCAGGATGGGCTCCCAGAGCCATACGGAAGGGTGGTTGCGGTCGCGGCGCACCATATTGCGGATGTCGCTGTAGACCCGCTGTGCAAAGATCGGTTCGTTGTTCCAGAACTGCCAGCCCGGTGTGTTCACGATGACAAACAGACCCAGCTCGTCACAGGCATCCATAAAGGCAGGGTCCTGCGGATAGTGGGCGTTGCGGATGATCCGGAGTCCGGCATCGCGCAGCTTCTTGGCATCGCGCCAGTGCAGACTGTTGGACAGCGCATTGCCCACCACGGCAAAGTCCTGATGGCGGTTGGCACCAATCAGCGGTTCGGGATAAGGCTTTCCGTTGAGCCAGAAGCCGTCCTTGCCCTTGAACTCCACGCTGCGGATGCCGACACGGCGGCGGTAACCGTCGATCACCTTGCCCGAACGGTCCTTGACCAGCACGTGCAACTGATAGAGATAAGGAGAATCCGGCCCCCACAAATGAGGGTTGCGCACGGTCATCCGCGCGGTGGCAGTACCAGCCTGCCCGTCGGCCACGGAGAGTTTCTGGTCTGCACGGCGCACCATCTTGCCGTCGCGGTCGTACAGCTCATACACCACCTTGCCGGAGAACGCCTTGCCGCTGCTGTTGCGAATCTGAGCATCCAGACGGACCTCGGCCGACTGTTCCGAAATATCCCCGAAGGAAACGAACAGACCGCCTCCTCCCTTCACATCCTCATAGTTGGGATCGGTGATGAACATGTTGTTGTGCACGATCATCCAGCAGTCGCGATAAATACCGCCGCAGTAGGTAAAGTCCAGCACGTCCTGCGCCTTTCCGGGCGGATAGCTCGGATCGTCGCTGTTGTCGGCACACACGGTGATCACGTTGTCGCGCCCGTACTCCAGGCAGTCGCTCACATCAGCAATCACCGGCAGGAAACCGCCGAAGTGCTCCTTCACCAGTTTGCCGTTGACCCACACTTTCGACTTGCCCATGATGGCCTCGAAATGCAGGAACAGTTTCTTGCCTTTCCAGCTCTCTTCGGGCGTGAAGTGCTTCCGGTACCAGGCCTCTCCCTGATAGTTCACGCAGCCGCTGGCCTCGGTAGGCAACCGTTCCATGCCGTCGGGCAGAGAAACCAGAGTCCACTGACTGTCATCAAAATCCGGGCGCTCGGCTCCGTCAACACTTCCCTTATGAAAGCGCCAGGCGGGGTTCATGCTATAAGCTGTACGCCCGGTGTTGGGTAACTCAAAGAAGCCAGCCACGGAAAATTCCGGCTGGTGCGCGGCCCACAGGGGGGCAGTCCAGGCAAGCAGCAGGGCCAGCAGCGCCATCTGTCCTAAAAATCCTTTTTTCATGCGTGTGTAATCTGATTATTCATGGTTTTTACTTTTCTCCTTTCTGATCGGGGTTCTTGG
>artificially_reared_2__coassemble_828_pt1 | contig 13795 bp, 8 predicted proteins | sample artificially_reared_2__metabat2_low_PE_008 | metagenome-assembled genome bin artificially_reared_2 | reverse complement strand
TTATTGCTCATCTTTTTGAAGGTTAAGGAGTCAACCTTATCTACAAAAAGACAGATTACTCTGTTCTGTATCTGTTTCTTGAGTAGCAATATCGGCTGATACTTTCAGGAAAAGGAAAGCACGTTCAGCTGGTCCAGAAAGATTAGCAGAATGCCTGCAGGAGCTACGAATTTCATGAGAAACATAAATATTTTAAAGCCGTAAAAACTGAGCTTGCCTTTGTTGGTCAGCTCTTCCCAGATCACTTTACGGTCCAGTTGCCAGCCTGTGAAAAGGGCGATGAAAAGTCCGCCCAACGGAAGCATCCATTTGGCTGTCAGATAGTCGAACAGATCGAAGAGCGACATGCCTCCTATGGTATATTCCCGTCCGATGCCGAGTGAAAGCGAGCAGAGTATTCCGAAAAACAGGCAGACGGCCGTGACGATATAGGTGGCCTTGCGGCGCGACAGATGATGTCGTTCGTGCAAATAGGCCGTAACCAGTTCGTGCATGGAAATCGTCGAGGTGAGCGAAGCCAGCACCAACAGAAAATAGAACAACAGCGGAAGTATATAGGCGATGATCGGGTAGTCGGCAAACACGATCCGGAAGATATTGGGCAGTGCGACAAAGACCAGACTGGGTCCTTCGGTAGGTTCCATTCCCGGGACGGAAAATACGGCCGGGAAGATGATCAGTCCTGAGATGATGGCTACGAATGTGTCGATGCCGGCTACGCTGACGGCCGTTTTGGTCAGATTAACGTTGGGCCGGAAATAAGAAGCATAGGTACACAGGCAGCCTAATCCGATGCTTAGCGAGAAGAAAGCCTGGCCCATGGCAGAAAGAATGACCCCGGAATTGATTTTGCTGAAATCGGGCTGAAACAGGAATGCAAGTCCTTCAGAGGCTCCTTCAGTGGTGAGTGCAAAGCCGGCCAAGACCAGTAACAGGACGAACAGGGTGGGCATCATGATTTTTGAGAAATGCTCGATGCCTTTTTCAATTCCTTTGGCCACTACGTAATGAGTCAGCAGGATGAAGACAACCAGACAGATTGTCGGCCAGATGGGGTCGGCAATGAACCGGTTGAAATAGTCGCCGAAAACGTTTTGCGAGCCAGTGCTGTCCATCTGGTTGAAACTGTTCAGACCCGCCTGAATGGTGTAGTTCAGCGTCCATCCGGCTACCACGGAATAGAAACTGAAAATCATCATGCCGGCCACGACACCAAGCGGCCCGATCCAGTGCCATTGCAGTTTGCCCGGCGCCAGTTTCTTGAATGCGGTCGAAGCATCGGCATGTGTATGCCGTCCGATCATGAATTCGGCGATCATGACCGGCAGTCCGAACAGCACGATACAGCAGATGTAGATCAGAATAAAGGCTGCGCCACCATTTTCACCGGCTTCCGTCGGGAAACGCCAGATATTGCCTAAGCCGACAGCAGACCCTGCCGAGGCCAGAATAACTCCTATTTTACTTGCAAATTTACCTCTGTTGTTTTTTTCCATAATAAATAATCAACCTGTTTTTTACGTGTTCTACATAAGATCGACAACCGTGATACCGGCTCCTCCGAACTGCACATGTTCGTCCTTAAAGCTTTTTACTCCGGGTATCGTGCTCAGATATTGCCGGATCAGGGTGCGCAGGATTCCCGTTCCTGTTCCGTGCAGGATGCGCACCCGGGAAATGCCCAGCAGAATGGCATCATCGATGAAGTAGGTTACGGCATTGATGGCCTCGTCGCCGCGCATGCCTCTCACGTCTATATCCTGTTTGAATTGCAATTTCTTTTCGTACACGGAATCCTGCGTCTGTTTGCTGATGTAGGTTATTCCCCGGTCGGTTGCTTTGGCCGGTGGGGGCGTTGCCTGTTCCAGCCGGTCGGTTCTTACGTTGGTGCGCATCATGCCAAAAGTGACTATGGCGCTTTTTCCTTCGATTTCTTCGACCGTGCCGACGGTTGTCTGTCCTTTGATCCGCACCGTATCGCCTATGGCTAACGGTTTGTTCCTTAAGGCTTTTTCCTGCGCTTCGAGATTGGCTTTTGTTTTGTCCTCCTGTGATTTACGCTCGGCGTCCGTTGCCTTTTTCTCTTTCCGTTCCGCCTGACGCTTCTGCCTGTCGATGATCTGTTGCATTTTGCGTGCGATCTTGTCCTCCTGATGTTGTTGTTCCAGGTCGTCCAGCTTATTTTTAAAATCATCCAGCTCTTGACGCACGTTTTTCGTTTTCTCTTTTTCTGCCTGGGCTTCCTTGATCATCTTGATTGTATTTTCAATCTTGGCATTCGATTCCCGCAAGAGTTGTTCGGCTTGTTCTTTGGCTTTTTTGATGATTTCCTTACGGCTTTGTTGCAATTCGGCGATTTCCGTTTCATAGCGGGCTATCGTCTGTTCCATCTGCTTTTCGCGCTGATGTATCGCCTGGCGTTTGTTTTCCCAGTAGCGTTTGTCGCGCACGATGTCCTGAAGGTATTTGTCGGCATTGATGTATTCCCGTCCGACAAGGTCGGAAGCATCGGCGATAACATCCTCCGGCAGTCCTATTTTCCGTGCAATTTCTACTGCGAACGAGCTTCCCGGGTTGCCGATCTGCAGTTGAAACAGGGCTTGCATCTGCTGGCGGTCGTAAAGCATGGCGCCATTGACTACCCCTTCGTGGTTTTCGGCAAAGTGTTTCAGGTTCTGGTAATGTGTGGTGATTACGGCAAATGCCTTTTTCTGGTTGAAACGTTTCAGTACGGCTTCGGCTATGGCGCCGCCGATCTGTGGTTCCGTGCCTCCACCAAACTCATCGATGAGCAGCAAACTCGTTCCGCCGCAATATTTCATCATGTTTTTCATGTTCAGCAAATGGCTGGAATATGTGCTCAGATCGTCTTCGATGCTTTGTTCGTCGCCAATGTCAATAAAAATACTGCCGAATACACCTGTTCGCGAGTTTTCGCCGACGGGTATGGGCAGACCGCATTGCAGCATATACTGGAGCAGTCCGACCGTTTTCAGACAGACGGACTTGCCGCCTGCATTCGGGCCTGAAATAATCAGAATCCGTTGGTGTGTGTTGAGTTCGATGTCGAGCGGGACTACCTTTTTCCCATGTTTGTTTAGCGCCATTTGGAGTAGCGGGTGTATGGCCATGGTCCAGTCGATCACGGGTTTACCTGATAAGCAGGGCGTTATGCCCTGAATCTGTTCTGCAAAATGTGCTTTGGCGCGTATGAAGTCAATATCTGCAAGAAACTCATAAGACCGGAGAATGTCCTGGGTGTATGGTCGTACGTGAGTGGCAAATTCCTGAAGAATCCTGATGATTTCGCGTCGTTCTTCCCCTTCGAGTTCACGTACCCGGTTGTTGGCTTCGACGACTTCGGCCGGTTCGATGAAGATGGTTTTTCCCGTAGCCGATTCATCGTGGACTATTCCTTTGATTTTTCTTTTCATGGCCGGTGCGACAGGAATCACCAGTCGGCCGTCGCGCAGAGTGGGGGCGATGTCCTTGTCCACGATTCCGTCCTGCTGGGCATTACGCAGGATGCTGTTCAGCATTCTGGAAATACTCCCTTCGGTGGCAGCTATTTCACGCCGGATACGTAACAGCTCGGGTGATGCATTGTCTTTAATCTTTCCGAATTTGTCCAAAATGGCATCAATACGCTTGGCCAGTTGTGGAAAGGTTTTAACGTCTCTGACCAGTCGGTGCAGTGCCGGATACTTGTAGTCGTCGTCTTTCGGACCCTCGTCTTCTTGTGTTTCCTCTTGTTCTGTTGCGGATATTGTTGGACTGATTTCGGTCTGTGTCAGAATCTGGTCTCCCTTGCTTTTGTTCAGAATATTTGCTATGCCGATGATCGTTTCCAAAGAACGTTTCAGGTCGAACAGTTCCTGTTCGTCAAGAAAGGATCCTTCTATGCGGATTCTTTTAATGGAATTGCGGATATCAAAAAAGTTTTGATCGGGGAAATTGTCTTCTTCCTCCATGATGCTTCGGAATTCCTGAGTGTGTTTCTGGCGTTCTCGAAGAAGCCGGACATCAGCAGAGAATTGCATTTCGCTGACACGCTGCAGTCCTAATGGACTTAGACAATGCGAGTTGAGCAATTGCCGGATTTCCGTAAAGCCTATTTTATGCTCGAAATTTTGCGGATAAATCATGCTTTATTTTATGTAGATTAGTTGCAAAAGTACGAATAAAAAGTGATAAACAGAAAAATGTGGCAACGTTATTGGTGTCTCGGATGTACAGGATATGTATCTAATGCAGGAGGTGTTATCGACATATAGGCGTTATGCTGATGCCGGTGATCGATGTAGCGTAAATACAGCAGACGGAGCACAATGATTGCCCGAACAAGCAGATCTATATGATCAATACGAATGGAAACAGTTGCGATCGCCGATAAAATTGCTAATTTTGTGGTCATAAAAATAAGGCAGATGAAACAAAAAAGAATCATTATTGTAGGTGCCTCTTCCGGAATCGGTTATGAGGTGGCCCGGCTGTTTATCGGTAAAGGTTGGTCGGTCGGAGTAGCGGCGCGGAGAAAAGAACCGCTCTTGAAACTCCAGACCATTGCACCCGAACGGGTGTGGGTTCAGCAGTTAGACGTGACCGAACAAGAGGCGGAAACTGCCTTGCAACATCTTATTGCGGATGTGGGCGGAATGGATGTTTATTTTCATGTCTCTGGAATCGGAAAACAAAACAAGACTTTAGATCCGGATATTGAGCAGAATACGTTTCAAACGAATGTGGCTGGCTTCGGACGTATGGTCGGTGCAGCTTACCGATATTTTGCCGTGCACGGATCCGGACAAATTGCTGTGGTGAGTTCCATTGCAGGAACCAAGGGACTGGGTGCAGCACCGGCTTATTCTGCAACCAAGCGTTTCCAAAATATTTATATACAGGCTCTTGCACAATTAGCCCGAATGGAGAGGCTCCCGATTGTCTTTACTGATATTCGTCCGGGATTTGTTGATACGGCCTTACTGTCCGGTTCGCAGCGTTATCCGATGCTGATGCGTCCGGATCGGGTTGCCCGGAAAATGGTTGCGGCCATAGAGCATCGGCGTCGTGTGGTGGTGATCGATTGGCGCTATGCCGTAATTACTTTTTTCTGGCGTCTGATTCCTCGCTGGCTCTGGGAACGCATGATTGTGCGTACCCGTGGAAAGTAGGAGTGCTTTCGTTCGGGTAACTGAAACAGGCAGTCTCCAGAGTAAGAACTCTCGGGACTGCCTGTTTCGTAGTGATATTCTTGTTTCTAAATTATTAGCGTATATGTTCTGGTTTCAGTTGGCAGAAGCATTTCTGTTTTGTTTTATTGGGCAAACAGATTCCGGATGAAGTCAGCCAGTTCCTTGCCCCTTAGTTTTTCGCCCAACACGACTCCTTCACTGTTGATGACAAAAATACTTGGAATGTAGCGTACATGGTAGGCGTTGAGCATTTTCCGGTTTGCGTCCCGATAGTTAGCCCACGGCATTTGTTCTTCGTCGAGGGCTTTTTTCCATTCGTTCAGGTCTTTTTCGGTGGTGATGCTGATCATTTTCAGGCCTTTGGGAGCATATTTCTCATAAATTCTTTTCAAGTTATGCATCTCTATCCGGCATGGTTCGCACCATGATGCCCAGAAATCGATCAACAGATAGCGTGCGTCTGTAAACTGGGTGTTGATCCGTGTGTCGTTTCCCTCGGTATCTGTTACTTCTATTTGTGGCGCTTGTTTTCCGAGCAGACTGCTGGGATGCAACTCATTGTCGACTTCCTGTCCGTACTGGCTTTCTTTAGCCTGGTCGCTGAAAGCCTGATAGACAGCTTCATGCTTTTCTGAAAGATTGCCGTTGAGCGCGAGTAATAACATGGGGCCCATGAATGAGTCTTTATAACGCAGAGCTAATCTGTTGACGACTTCATGGCGTAACTGATAGCCTTGCAAAACACGCTCCACGTATTGATGTCCGCGTTCGGTCCGATAAATGCTGTCAATGATTTGTTTGTTTCCTATTTCTTCCGCCTCGTTGATTTTACGGATCAATGATTTGAATTGTCCCTGGATGACATCCTCAATGGAATCGTTGTAGGCCATGTAGGTGTTTTTGGCCAGCAGATATTCGTTTTGGTATGCGGCTCCTTCAACTTTCATGCTTCGGAAGCGGATGTTATCCTTGACGACAATTCTTCCGCTGACTTTAATATTTTCGTTTGGTGCGGCCAGAATTTCGTAATATCCGCTTTTTTTAGACAGTCGCAGGCGAAGCAGCGTCGGTTCGTCTAAATCAATACGGAATATCACTTTCTTTCCGTCCTGTTCCTGGGTGTAGCGGAGGATGACGTCCTTATTTGTCGCTCCTTTTCGTAAGACAAGAGCTTCAGGATGTTTCAAACCACGAAGAGAAACGCTGAGGGTTGTTTCGTCGGCCATGGCTGTAATGGGGAGGATCAGCAGGCCTGCCAATATCAGCATGTGCTTGATAAAAGAATTGTTTTTCATGGATTCTTGGATTTTTGTTCTTAGCAAATGTAAGAAAAAAGGGGTAAAAAAGCCGCAAGAAAAATTATTTTCTTGCGGCTAAATCCATATTTTAACATTAAACCGGCCTAAATCTTATTTTGTCCGGTCAAGGTGTTTTTTGTGTTACGAGTTCATGCTTAACAGGAATTCTTCGTTGTCCTTGGTCTGCTCAAGACGATCTTTTACCAATGTCATGGCCTCGATCGGATTCATGTCGGACAAGAATTTACGCAACACCCACATGCGGTCGAGTGTTTGTTTGTCGTGGAGCAGGTCATCGCGGCGTGTACTTGATGCAATAATGTTCACGGCCGGGAAGATGCGTTTGTTGCTTAATGTTCGGTCGAGCTGCAATTCCATGTTACCTGTTCCCTTGAATTCTTCAAAGATGACTTCATCCATTTTGCTGCCTGTGTCGATCAGTGCTGTTGCAATGATGGTAAGCGATCCGCCGCCTTCAATGTTTCGGGCTGCTCCGAAGAATCGTTTCGGTTTGTGGAGTGCATTGGCATCGACACCACCCGAGAGAACTTTACCACTGGCCGGCGACACGGTATTGTATGCCCGTGCCAGTCGGGTGATTGAATCCAGGAAGATGACGACATCGTGTCCGCATTCGACCATTCTTTTTGCCTTTTCCAGCACAATACCTGCAATTTTCACGTGGCGTTCTGCCGGCTCATCAAAGGTGGAAGCAATGACCTCTGCATTGACTGTACGGGCCATGTCCGTGACTTCTTCGGGACGTTCGTCGATGAGTAGCATCATCAGGTAGGCTTCGGGATGGTTGGCTGCAATGGCGTTGGCGATATCTTTCATCAGCATGGTTTTACCGGTCTTGGGCTGAGCCACAAGCAAGGCGCGCTGCCCTTTACCGATCGGTGCAAACAGATCGACAACACGGGCTGACAGCGAATCATTATAGCCTTTGCAAAGTTTGAATTTCTCGTCGGGGAAAAGTGGGGTGAGGTGTTCGAAAGGAACCCTGTCGCGCACTTCGCCCGGCTCTCGTCCATTGATTTGTGTCACCCGGATTAATGGAAAATATTTTTCGCCTTCTTTGGGTGGTCTTACCGGACCCTCGACGACATCGCCTGTTTTCAGACCAAACAGCTTGATTTGTGAAGTGCTGACATAGATGTCGTCCGGAGAAGACAGATAATTATAATCGCTTGAACGCAGGAAGCCGTATCCGTCCGGCATGATCTCCAGAACGCCTTGTCCTGTAAGAATTTCTGCGAAATCATATGGGGATTCCACAGGTTCTTTCCTGACGGTTAGGTCCTGACGGGGCAGCTCGGGCATAGTCCAGGAGGTGTCTTCGGGAATGACTCCGTTGGGGATATACGATGAGGATTCCTGCAGATCGAGGCTTTCCGGTATGGTTACGGACGGACTTGTAATTTCAGGAAGTCTTTCCTGCTGTTCGAACGGGATGTCCTTGACAATAATAAAATCTGGTTCGTCGGATGAGAAAAAGTCTTTTGCTGAAACGGAATTGGACTGGACGGATGCTGTTTCGGCTGTCGGGCTTTCCGGAGTGGTTTCGATGTCTGGAGCTGTCGTTTCGTTGTCGGATACGACGGATGAAGATGAATAGTCTTCGCTGGAAGCTGTAAAAGGAAGTTGCGGTTCATTCATGCCGGTGTCTTCCATGATGGAAGATGCTGCTTCAGCATTGATCTCTGATGGTTCGTCGGACTGTTCGGGTGTTTCTGTTGCCGGAGTTTCTTCCATGACGGTTTTCTCTGCTTTTGGCTTGCGACCGCGCTTTTTGGGGGTCTCGGTCTGTGCTTCGGGGACTGGCTCCGTGTTTGTGGATGGTATTTCTGTCAGTTCTGTCTTTGATTTTCCAGTCAGTTCGGTCGCTGCAACTTCCAAATTGGCTTTTTTCTTTTTTAAATCAAAGTTTTCGCCTTCGCCTAATTGGGATGCCGAATAGACTTTGTCCGTCTCTTTTTTGCTGATCCGGGTTCTTTTTCGCGGCGTTTTGGTCTCAGAGGCTTTTTGTGCAGAACGGATGGATTCTTCATCGAGAATACGGTAAATCAGGTCAATCTGTTCGTCGTTAGCGTGCGTTGGAATGCCTAATTCTTTGGCGATGTCCTTTACTTGTTCAATGGACATGCTTTCTAATTCACTTTTGTTGTGCATAAATATGTTTGTATGATTGCTTTTCTACTTGCGTAGGATTATGAGCAGAAAAACAGGAATTTGATTATGAAATTTTGTTGGAAATAGGATGAAATCAGCACCAATAATCCTTGTGGATTCGGGCATAATTCGATTTTTGTGATGCAAATATAAGGAATATTTTCTGTTCGCAGAATTTTTCGTGCGATAAAATTACCATTTTTTGTTCCTTTCTGAGTTTCGACGGTATCGATATTGCCCCGAAAGAAAAAAAACATTAAATTCGCAGTTCAAATCATGAACTATGGCAGCAGTAAACCCTTATTTGCAAGTTGAAGGACTGACCCGTCGTGTTGGCGACCGGGTACTTTTTGATCGTATCTCGTTTGGTATTGCCGAGGGGCAGCGTGTCGGGCTAATCGCCAAAAACGGAACCGGGAAAACTACTTTATTAAATATTTTGTGCGGAAAGGACATATATGACAGTGGCACGATAACTTTCCGGCGTGATTTGCGGGTGGGATATCTGGAGCAGGCACCGGTTTATCCGGCTGAGCTGACCGTTATGGAGGCTTGTTTCTGGCATGGAAACGATACGACAAACCTGATCCGGGAATATGAAACTTGTATGCAGACGCCGGGTAATCCGGGGTTAGACGGACTGCTCGATCAGATGGAGCACTTGAAAGCCTGGGATTATGAAAGCCGGGCCAAGCAAATTCTTTCGAGACTTAAAATATATGATTTTAGTCAGAAAATAGCCAATCTCTCCGGCGGACAGCTTAAGCGTGTGGCTTTAGCTAATGTTCTGATTACGGAACCTGATCTGATTATTCTGGATGAACCTACGAATCATTTGGATCTGGAAATGATTGAATGGCTGGAAGACTATCTGAATCATGGCCATCTTAGTTTGTTGATGGTGACTCACGACCGCTATTTCCTGGATCGGGTCTGCTCGGAGATTCTGGAACTTGAGAATGAACAGATTTACAGCTATCATGGCAATTACAGCTATTATCTGGAAAAACGACAGGAACGCATAGACGCAGCTAATGCAGAAATAGCGCGGGCGAATAATCTGTATCGCACGGAACTTGAATGGATGCGTCGGATGCCCTGCGCACGTGGTCATAAGGCCCGGTATCGGCAGGAAGCTTTTTATGAATTGGAGAAAGTGGCCAAGAAACGTACGGTAGAACAGCAGGTTGCTCTGGAAGTTAAGTCGTCGTATATCGGCAGCAAGATATTCGAGGCTGAATATGTCTGCAAGAGTTTTGGTCCAGACAAAGTGATTCTCGACAATTTCTACTATAATTTTTCCCGTTATGAGAAGATGGGTATTGTGGGCAACAACGGAACGGGTAAATCGACTTTTATTAAAATGTTGTTGGGCGAGGTTAAACCCGACAGTGGCCGTTTTGTCATAGGAGAGACGGTGCGTTTCGGTTATTATTCGCAGGACGGGCTGAAGTTTGACGAACAGATGAAAGTCATTGATGTGGTGCGCAATATTGCCGAATACGTGGATTTAGGTGGAGGACGTCACCTGTCGGCAATGCAGTTTCTGCAGCATTTCATGTTTTCTCCACAGGCCCAGCAGAATTATGTTTATAAACTCAGCGGCGGTGAGCGACGGCGTCTCTATCTTTGTACGGTCCTGATGCAGAATCCGAATTTCTTGGTTCTCGACGAGCCGACAAATGATTTGGACATTGTTACCCTGCAAATCTTGGAAGAATATCTTCGTAATTTCAAGGGATGTGTAATAGTCGTGAGTCATGACCGTTATTTTATGGATAAGGTGGTCGATCATTTGCTGGTGTTCCGCGGTCAGGGCGACATACGTGATTTCCCGGGTAATTATTCACAGTATCGGGAGTGGCTCGAAGAAAAAAAACAGCAGGAACGTCTGGAGCAGAAGAAAGTGGTCGGAGACCATAAACCGGTCCGAAACCGTCAGCCTAATGATTCTGCACGGCGCCGTCTGTCGTATAAGGAACGTCTGGAAATGGAGGCTTTAGAAAAGGATGTGGCGAATCTGGAGGCTGAAAAGAAACGTCTGGAAGATGCTTTGTGCAGCGGGACACTCTCTGTGGATGAGCTGACAGAATATTCCAAACGTTTGCCGGCACTTAATGATGAACTCGATGAAAAATCCATGCGCTGGTTAGAACTGAGCGAGATCGAGAGATAAATCTGTTGATGTGATCAGTTACCCGTTGCTGTCTTTTTACAGAGCATCGCATAGAATCCAAGTTTGTAGAGTTGAAACAGAACCAGGCTGGGGTGGGAGCTCAGCAAGTTGCGGCGCAGCAAGGGGCGAAAGCAGGTGAACAGCCCGCGGATAAAACCCATCAAGTGTTTGTCTTCCAATTGTCGGGCTACTCGTCCGATGTGTGCATGAAGTTTAATTGCTCCATCCAAATGATGAAGTGTCTTCAGGGCGGTTTCTGTTTTGTCTATAAAAGCCTCGTTGGTGTCGATTCCCAAGTGAATCAATTGGTTGTCAATGTGCAAAATACTAATTTGACGTTGTTGGAGTTCCATGCCCAGATATACGTCTTCATAACCGTAGCGCTTGCATTTTTCCTGAAAACCGCCTATTGTATCAAAGGCTTTTCGAGCAATCAGGAAATTGAACGTGGTGAATTGGTCGTAGGGGTGCTTGGAGCGTTGCGCCGCGTTGCGCCGTTTGTCAGCATGGGCTTCGTAAGCATACCGAAGGGTGTAGTTCTTCCCGGGACAAACAGAAACATTGCGTACCCCCCCACAGACAACAGATGGAGCCGGTCCGGATAAATTGGTTTGCCGAGGGCATATTGCCGACCAATAATCGGCCAGAAAATGCGAGGAGCATATTTGAGCGTCGCTGTCGATAAAAAGAAAGTGATCATAGACGGCTTGTTTGGCTAACCAGTTGCGTATGGCAGCCCGTCCTAAGTTTCGTGTCAACAGTTCATATCGGCAATGGGGCAGTTCGTTAATTTTCTGATTGGCTGTCACGGTTACTCGTTCTGTGGAACAATCGTCGGCAACGATAATCTCATAACAGAATTTTTTTTCTCCGACGGTTGATGAGAGTTGTGCAGCTTGTTTTTGAAGTGCGCCTACTAAATCAGTGCAAATATAATTGTAGGTTGGTATCAGAATAGAAATCATTGCTTTTACATAACTTTTCTGCAAAAGTATCATTTTTTACCCAACGGGGCTATTGGGGAAAGAGCATTTTTGCTGCTGGCCGGAAGTTTCTGATTAAAATTCAGTGAAACAAAAACGAATTTGCCGGATTTAGCTTTCGGATTGAGTTTAATTTAAAGTTTTTTAGAATAGATGTAATTGCATAAATCAATCCTTTTTGAAGTTTGAATCGTTCTGTTTTTACTTATTTTTCGTATTTTTGCCCAGTTATCCATTAAAGACAATTATTTTTTGTAATCTTATTGACTAACCTTTTATGAACAAATTGTTTTTGGCCTCCCTGTTGCTTCCCGCAACAGCCCAGTTGGCGGTCGCCCGGGGAACGCAGGCTCCCAACATCGTGCTGATTCTTTGCGATGATATGGGCTTTTCCGATTTAGGCTGCTATGGCAGCGAGATAAAGACACCGAACATTGACCGTCTGGCTGACGACGGCATCCGCTTCAGCCAGTTCAAGAATACCGGGCGCAGCTGTCCCAGTCGTGCGGCCCTGCTCACCGGGCGTTACCAGCATGAGGTGGGCATGGGTTGGATGGCCGAGGTGGACGAGCACCGTCCGGGCTACCGTGGACAGATCTCGGCCGATTATCCTACCATTGCCGAGATCATGCGTGCCGGCGGCTATGCCACCTATATGAGCGGCAAGTGGCACGTCACCACCTTTGGCGGCTACGGAAAACCTAACGGCAGCTATCCGGTGCAGCGCGGCTTTGACCGCTACTACGGTTGCCTGCACGGTGGCGGCAGCTACTACAAGCCGGAACCTTTGTATAACGATCTGACTCCAGTGAATCATGTGCCAGACGATTATTACTACACGCGTGCCATCACCGATTCCGCGGTGAGCTTCGTGAACCGTCACGATGTGGAGAAACCCATGTTCCTTTACGTGGCCCATTACGCCCCGCATCTGCCCTTGCAGGCTCCGGCCGAGGCCGTGGCCAGTTGCCGCGAGCGCTATAAGGTGGGCTATGACGTGCTGCGCCGCCAGCGCTTCGAGAAGCAGAAACGCCTGGGACTGGTGCCCGATACGATGAGTCTGCCGATATTCGACCGTGAGTTCGGCGGCAAGCGCCCGGCGTGGACCGACCTGAGTGAGCAGCAGCAACAGCAGTGGATTGAGAGTATGGCCACCTATGCCGCCATGATTGAGATCATGGACGAGGGCATCGGTAAACTGGTGCAGGCCATCCGCGACAAGGGAATGATGGAGAACACCGTGTTCCTTTTCCTGAGCGACAACGGGGCCACCGAGGAGGGGGGCTTCATCGGGCAGCTCATGTCCGACCTGTCGAACACCCCTTATCGCAGTTACAAGAAATGGTGCTTTCAGGGAGGTACCAGCACCCCCTTTATCCTGACCTATGGAGATGCACGCAAGAACCTGCATCCGGGAGAGGTATGCAGCCAGCCGGCGCATATCATCGATGTGCTGCCCACCTGCATGGCGCTGGGAGGGGTGCGCTATCCCCGTCACACGGCACATGCCGACCTGCCGGGCGAGAATCTGCTGCCGATGATCCGTGACAGCGAGACCCACGGGCGCACCCTGTTCTTTGAGCATCAGGGCTCGTGCGCCGTGATCGACGGCACCTGGAAACTGGTGCGTGCCAATCGCAGTGCGGCGTGGGAACTGTATGACCTGAGCCGCGACCCGTTCGAGACGCACGACCTGGCTTCCGGAGACCCGGAGCGTGTGGAGGCTCTGGAGCGCGAATGGATCGGGTGGGCCAATACGCATCAGGTATTCCCGCTGGAGGACAAGAGCTGGACGGAACGCATCAACTTCTATAAGGCCAAGAACCCCGATCAGAGAGGAGAAAAGTAAAAACCATGAATAAATCAGATTACACACACATGAAAAAAGGATTTTTAGGACAGATGGCGCTACTGGCCCTGCTGCTTGCCTGGGCTGCTCCTCTGTGGGCCGCGCACCAGCCGGAATTTTCCGTG
>artificially_reared_2__coassemble_797_pt1 | contig 14264 bp, 11 predicted proteins | sample artificially_reared_2__metabat2_low_PE_008 | metagenome-assembled genome bin artificially_reared_2 | reverse complement strand
CCAAGAAAAACAGGACCAGAATCTGTTGTGTTACCATTACACCATAGCCCAATGTTTTCGTTTCCGACTGCAAAGGTACATCAATTTTATAAACCAACAAATTTTTAGAGCATTTTTTATATCCAAGAACAATTATTTTTCTTCATCTGTCCGTGTTTTTGCAAAAAAAATAAAAAGTCGCTATATTTTGACTGCCAACAATAACCTCAATGTTATAATAACTCGTATCTTTGCCTTATTATAACTATATAAATATAGAAGGACTATAAACAGAAATGAATAACAATCAAGAAGAACGATTAGTAGATAATATCATCAAAGGAATTCAAGAAAAAAAAGGATATGGCATTACCGTTGTAGACTTGCGAAACATCAACGAAACTATATGCAATTTTTTCATCATTTGCAAAGGGAACTCTCCATCTCATCTGGAAGCCATCGTTGAATCAATTGCGGAATTCACGCGGAAACAAGCCAATGAAAAGCCCACTGCTGTTGACGGATTTAGGAATGCCCAATGGATAGCGATGGATTATACAGATGTTATCGTACATGTATTTCTGCCAGAGACACACGACTTTTACGATATTGAGAATTTATGGACAGACGCAGTTATCACACATATTGAAGACATAAATTAAAACACCTAATTAAGAAAATATGGAGAAAGAAAATAAAGGGAATAAACCAAAATTCAACATAAACTGGCTATATATTATCATTGGGATCATTCTGATCTATCTATTCTTTACTGGAAACGAAACGAGTGCATCCAAAAAGGCCTCCTACGGTCAGTTCAAGGAATATGTAAGCAAAGGATATGCCAACAAAATTATTGCCAACAAAGACGAAGGATCGTTGCGCATGTTTGTCAAGCCAGAATATGTACGGGATGTATTCAAAACCGGAACGGAACAAACGGGACGTGCACCATATATTGATGTTGTTTATCCTTCGAATGACCAGTTGGAAGAGTTTATCAACATGCAACAAGAAGTCGGAAACTTCAAAGGTGACATGAGCTACGAACAATCCAACGGCTGGATGAGTAATTTGCTCATAAACCTATTGCCGTTCATCCTGATTTTTGCTGTATGGTTCTTCTTGATGCGACGTATCGGAGGCGGTGCAGGAGGAACTGGAAGCAACGTCTTTAATGTTGGAAAAAGCCGTGCTAAATTGGTAGAAAAAGGGGAAGGGACGAAAGTAACCTTCAAAGATGTTGCGGGTCAGGCAAGCGCCAAACAAGAAGTAGAAGAAATCGTGGAGTTCCTTAAAAATCCAAAGAAATTCACGGATTTAGGAGGTAAAATTCCTAAAGGAGCACTTCTGGTAGGCCCTCCGGGAACCGGAAAAACGCTCTTAGCCAAAGCTGTAGCCGGTGAAGCCGACGTACCATTCTTTTCTATGTCGGGATCAGACTTTGTAGAAATGTTTGTCGGTGTCGGTGCCAGCCGTGTACGTGACTTATTCCGCCAAGCTAAAGAAAAGGCTCCATGCATCATTTTCATTGACGAAATTGATGCCGTAGGGCGTGCACGCGGGAAAAATCCGGCCATGGGTGGTAATGATGAGCGGGAAAATACGCTAAACCAACTACTTACAGAAATGGACGGTTTCGGAACAAATAGTGGCGTCATTATTCTGGCTGCAACAAACCGCGTTGATATCTTGGACAAGGCCTTACTACGCGCAGGTCGGTTTGACCGACAAATCCATGTGGATCTGCCGGATCTAAATGAGAGAAAAGAAGTTTTTCAGGTACACTTGCGCCCTGTGAAAATCGACAATACTGTTGATGTGGATTTGCTGGCACGACAGACGCCAGGATTTTCGGGAGCTGACATAGCCAACGTATGCAATGAAGCTGCACTGATCGCAGCACGTCACAACAAATCTACAGTTGGTAAAGAAGATTTTCTAAGTGCCGTAGACCGAATCATCGGAGGTCTCGAAAAAAAGACCAAGGTGATGACCGTTGAGGAAAAGAAAACAATAGCCCTGCATGAAGCCGGACATGCAACTATTTCCTGGTTCCTACAATACGCCAACCCCTTAATCAAAGTAACAATAGTGCCTCGTGGACGCGCCTTGGGAGCAGCGTGGTATTTACCGGAAGAACGCCAAATCAACACTAAGGAGCAGATGCTTGATGAGATGTGTGCAACTTTGGGCGGACGCGCTGCCGAAGAACTGTTCACCGGGCATATTTCTTCGGGTGCGTTAAATGATTTGGAACGCGTCACGAAGCAGGCGTATGGAATGATTGCCTATATGGGTATGAGTGAGAAACTGCCGAATCTGTGTTATTACAACAACGATGAATACTCCTTCAGTAAACCTTATTCAGACAGTACAGCCCAACTCATTGACGAAGAAGTCAAACGCATGATCAATGAACAATACGCACGCGCAAAAGCTTTATTGGAGGAACATAAAGAAGGACATGCTCTGCTGGCACAATTATTGGTTGAAAAAGAAGTAATATTTGCTGAAGATGTAGAAAAGATCTTTGGTAAACGCCCGTGGGTAAGCAGAACTGAAGAATTGCTGACCATGAATGAAGAATCAGAAAAAGAAAAAAACGAACTGCCAGAACCTTCTGCGCCGCAGACTGATACGCCATCTTCACCGGTTAATCATGGTGATCAGGAACCAACTACGAAACAGGAGAATCAGACTGAACCGGAACAATAAATTACGAAACAGTCTAACACACAAGAAACCCAGGAGTTACGACTTGACGAGAAATATTTATGGTATGAACTCTGGTCGTAACTCCAAAATCGTATAACATACTATGACAGCCAAAATCAAGAACCTTATTATCAGATCACTGACCGGAATTATCTTTGTAGGCATTTTGATCAGTTGCTTTCTCAGTACATCTGCGTTATTCTTTTGTATCCTGTTTTGTATCATCACAGGACTCAATATCTGGGAATTTGCTACCATTGTGAACAAGCAATGCGATGTTCAGATAAACCCCTTGATTAATACAATAGCAGGAATATATCTTTTTCTGGCATTTTTCGGTTTCTGTAGCGAATTAACTCCTTCGTCCGTATTTATTCCCTACCTCATATTACTTATCTATCTGTTTGTCAGCGAACTGTATCTAAAGAAAAAGAATCCCATAAACAACTGGGCTTATTCCATGCTTGCACAAATTTACATTGCGCTGCCATTATCCCTGCTCAGTATTCTGGCTATTTCCATACCTGAAGAACAGCTTTTCGATCAGACCGATTTCTATACGTTACCTGTATTTAATGGCACCATTCCTCTTTGCGTATTCCTTTTCCTTTGGGCAAACGACACAGGTGCTTACTGTATAGGTAGTCTTTTGGGCAAACGGAAATTATTTCCACGAATATCTCCAAACAAATCCTGGGAGGGATCTATTGGTGGCGGCATAACAGCCATAGCCTTATCACAAATATTGGCTCTATTTCTTGAAGGATTCACTCCTTTGGAATGGTTAGGACTGGCTATAACCGTCGTTGTATTTGGAACATGGGGTGATCTCGTAGAAAGTTTGCTGAAAAGACATTTAAATATAAAAGATAGCGGCCACATTCTACCAGGTCACGGCGGTATGCTTGACCGTTTTGACAGTTCTCTACTGGCCATACCAGCTTCTGTCGTCTATTTATATACAATTTCTTTGTTTTAAATCACATCACAGCAACATACAAATAATCGTAAATAGATCCCGACATTCATTCAAAGATAATCGGGACAAGATTATTTTTTGCGTTGAGACAAACATTGCTGAATCATATGCGCCGCACGTAGAGACGCCCCTTCCTTGCCAAGGAGGTCAGACATGCGTTCATACCCGTCAAGTTGCATTTTTCGACGGGAGCCACCCGGAAATAAAGATTCCAATTCCTTACGAATGCGGGCAACAGTCATTTCATCGGCAACCAATTCCGGAACTATTTCTGAGTCAGCAATAAGATTCACTAATGAGATATACTTGACATGTAGTAAGATACGCCGCAACCAAGAAACGACCTTCCCAAAAGCCATATAATAACAGACTATTTGAGGGACACGAAACAACGCTGTTTCCAAAGTGGCTGTTCCGGAGGTAACAAGAGCGACCTTTGCCTGCTGAAGAATCCGATAGGTTTGTCCAAAAACAAGCCTTACGTTATGTCCGGTAAGAAAGGGTGTATAAAAATCAGGATCAATACCAGGAGCACCAGCAAGAATAATCTGATAATCATCAATATAGATTTCAACGGCCTCAATCATAAGCGGCAAATTATCCTGAATTTCCTGTTTTCTACTTCCTGCCAAAAGGGCTATAATAGGCTTTTCCCGCGACAAGCCCAACGATTCCGTAAAATTTTCAAAACTTTCTGCATGCTTACGCTTAAATGCAGTCACCTCATCAACCGTCGGATTGCCTACATAGTGAATTGGATAATGATGCTTCTTTTCAAAGAAATCTACCTCAAAGGGCAATATAGAAAACAATTCCTCAATATCGCGCCGGATGTTCTTGATTCGGTACTCTTTCCATGCCCATATTTTGGGAGCAATATAATAATAAACAGGCAAATCCGTATGCCGATGCAAATACGCAGCCACAGACAGATTAAATCCAGGATAATCAATCATAATGACCACATCTGGCTGCCATGCCACAATATCCTGCTTACACAAAGCCATATTACGGGAAATTGTTCGCAAATGTAGCAGAACGGGAACAAATCCCATATAGGCCATTTCCTTATAATGTTTGACACAAGTTCCTCCCTGAGCCGACATCAGATCACCACCAAAAAAACGAAAATCAGCCTCTGAATCCGTATTCTTCAACGCTTGCATCAATTGTGAACCATGAAGATCACCGCTTGCCTCTCCTGCTATCAGATAATATTTCATATTACATCATTCAAATAGATTAAACTTTCTTAGAACCTGATATGCCGTAACATCCGTTTGAATCGGTGTAACAGCACCATATCCCTGCCGAATGGCCCACTGATCGGTATCTTCAGCTTCAGGTTCATCGTTACGGAATTTTCCCGTCAACCAAAAACTTTTTTTACCATGCGGATGCCCCGCAGGAACCCATTCGCTATACCAATCTCCTTTCGTCATCCGACAGACACGTAACCCCTTCAAATGATCTACAACCGGGAAATTCACATTCAAACAAACACCTGCTGGCAATCCATTCTTCAAGACCGAACATACAATCCGAACCACAAATTCTTCAAGAAAGGAAAAATCTGCTTGCAAATCTGAACTGCACAAAGAAAAACCTATGGATGGAATTCCTTTCAGACAACCTTCCAATACAACTCCCATTGTACCGGAGTACCAAACATTGACAGAAGCATTATCCCCATGATTAATTCCGCTTAAAATTAAATCCGGTTTGCGGTCGACAGCGTACTCCAACCCCAGTTTGACACAGTCTACCGGAGTTCCTGAACAAGAATACACCGTAACTCCTTCCTCCCGTGACATAAGGGACAATGTGACCGGAATCACGGATGTAATTGACATTGCACTACCGGATCGTCCAGATTCCGGAGCAACAATAATGAGATCTGCCAAAGGACGAACCATTCTGATCAGTTCCTGTAACCCCTTGGCCGTAACGCCATCGTCATTTGCAATAAAGATCAAAGGTCTCATTTCTAAATTCTTTAATAGCCAGTTATCAGCTACAAATTTACGAAAAAAGGCTTAAAAACGAGCCTATTCACAAAAAATATCGCTATATTTGCAAGTATGTTGCCCGTCAAAAAGTTATTAACAATCTTACCGAGTTATCAACAATTTAAAGAAACTGTTTTCTTGGAATTAGGACAAAAGTCAGATATTATGTTACTTTGCAGCAACTAAAAATTAAAACATGGGAAAAATTATTGCTTTAGCGAATCAGAAAGGCGGTGTCGGCAAAACGACCACCTCTATGAATCTGGCAGCCTCTTTGGCTACATTGGAAAAGAAAGTACTTCTGGTTGATGCTGACCCCCAAGCCAATGCATCTTCTGGCTTAGGAGTAGACATAGCAGAAATCGACTGCTCCATCTATGAATGCATCATCGAGCAAGCCGATGTACGTGAAGCAATCTATACAACAGACATTGAGGGACTTGACATTATTCCTTCACATATCGATCTTGTCGGCGCAGAAATTGAAATGCTGAATCTCCCCAACAGAGAAAAGGTGTTAAGCAATTTACTGACTCCATTAAAAGAAGAATACGATTATATCCTTATCGATTGTTCGCCATCATTAGGACTAATCACCGTCAATGCATTAACTGCAGCAAATTCGGTAATCATCCCCGTTCAATGTGAATACTTTGCACTCGAAGGAATCAGCAAGCTGTTGAATACCATAAAAATCATTAAATCGAAGCTTAATCCTTCTCTGGAAATCGAAGGTTTCCTGCTTACGATGTATGACAGCCGACTTCGACTGGCTAATCAGATCTATGATGAAGTAAAACGTCACTTTCAGGAACTGGTTTTTAAAACCGTCATCCAACGAAATGTCAAACTCAGCGAAGCCCCCAGCCATGGAATCCCTGCCATATTGTATGACGCAGAATCAACCGGCGCGAAAAACCATCTGGCATTGGCTAAAGAAATTATTGAAAAGAACTAAAAAGGAACCTATATATGGCAGTACATAAAAAATATCCGGCTCTGGGACGAGGTTTGGACGCCCTGATCTCCACATCGGAAGTACAGACAGGAGGTTCCTCGTCAATTAATGAAATCGACATCAACCTGATAAAAGCTAATCCTAACCAGCCAAGAAGAGAATTCGATCCGAATAGTCTCCAGGAACTGGCTGATTCAATAGCTGAAATTGGTGTTATACAACCGATCACTGTCAGAAAGATGGAAGATAATACCTTTCAGATCATCGCTGGTGAACGACGCTGGCGTGCTTCCATTCAAGCCGGCTTGACCAGTATACCGGCTTACGTACGCACAGCCGACGATGAAAACATGATGGAGATGGCACTCATTGAAAATATCCAGCGCGAAGATCTGAATTCCTTGGAAATAGCCCTGGCTTATCAGCATTTACTTGAAGAATATCATCTCACTCAAGAAAAATTAAGCGAAAGAATTGGAAAAAGCCGTGCTACCATTACCAATTACCTCCGTCTGTTAAAATTGCCGGCACAAATTCAAGTAGCTTTACAAAATAGAGCCATTGACATGGGACATGCACGTGCTCTCCTATCATTGGACAACACAAGTCTGCAAATAAAGCTATTTCAGGAAATTCTGTCAGAAGGTCTGTCTGTGCGCAAAGTGGAAGAAATGGTACGTACTCTGATGGAGGGAGAAAGTATTAAGACAAATGGAAAAAAACTTTCCCCCAAAAACGGAAAACTACCCGAGGAATATCATTTGCTGAAAGACAGCTTGTCCAAGTTTTTTCAGACTAAAGTGCAATTGACATGCTCGGATAAAGGAAAAGGAAAAATCAGCATACCTTTCTCAAACGAAGAAGAATTGGAACGGATTATAGAACTGTTTGACCGATTGAAAAATTGAAAAAGAGATTTATTTCATATCGAATAATCTACATCCTGCTATGCCTGCTCTGCTGGCATAGCATAACTTGTTCCGCATCTGAAAACATGCCACAGAATCCTGATTCTCTGCTGCATACAGCAGCCTCAGACTCTCTGATCAAACAAAAATCTGACAGTTTGAGCATGGATTCCATAATGGCAGAAAATCTTAAAAACGAACAAAAGATTGATGTCACCATAGACTCTGCCAGACTCAATCAAATCAATGATTCTTTGATACAGGCTGTACAGCAGAAAAGGACAGAATTCATACCTAACCCGCAAAGAGCCATGTGGCTGGCCCTGATGATACCGGGAGCCGGACAAATATACAACCGGAAATATTGGAAACTCCCCATATTTTATGGAGGCTTTTTAGGATGTATCTATGCTTTATCCTGGAACGGCCAGATGTATAGTGATTATTCACAAGCCTATCTGGACATTATGGATGATGACCCGAATACAAAAAGTTATATAGACATGCTACCCATAAATTATGATATAACCGGCAAAGAAGAACAATTCAAAAACATATTTAAAAACAAGAAAAATTTCTATCGGAAATACCGTGACATGAGTGTATTTGCCATGATAGGGGTTTACCTGCTTTCCGTAGTCGATGCTTACGTAGATGCAGAATTATCATCGTTCGACATCTCAAAGGATTTGAGTATGAAACTCGAACCCACCATCATTAACGACAGCAAAAATCTGAACCAAACATCTGTCGGATTACAATGCCGATTTAATTTCTGAAGATCATGAAAAAGAAAATAGGATTAATCTGTGTTCTGGCGTTAGTTAGTCTGATTCCTATCCACGCACAGAACAACATTACCGTTCATGACGAACGTACGAACAAGGATGAAGTAATTGAACTGCCAGAAGGTATGACATCAGACATTGACAGTCTTCTGAATGAATGGCATGTCAAAAATTATCTCACCGAAGACGACGAATGCGAATCGAGCAGCGAAAATCCGACATTTCCGGAAGATGTCTATATATCCCGATTAAGCCGATTGCCCAACATTATAGAAATGCCCTATAATGAAGTTGTTCGAAAATTCATTGATCATTATGGCACCAAATTACGCCGCTCGGTCTCCTACATGCTCGGTGCGGCTAATTTCTATATTCCAATCTTTGAAGAAGCATTAGAAAGCTACCAGCTCCCACTGGAATTGAAATTCCTTCCAGTCATTGAATCTGCCCTTAATCCTCAGGCTACTTCCAAAGTCGGCGCAGCCGGGCTTTGGCAATTTATGCTGACAACAGGGAAAATGTATGGTCTGGAAGTCAACAGCCTTATTGATGAACGACGTGATCCCATAAAGTCATCCTATGCCGCAGCACGTTATTTACGCGACCTGTATAATATTTATCATGACTGGTCACTTGCTATTGCAGCTTACAATTGCGGACCAGGAAATGTAAACAAAGCAATTAAACGCGCAAAAGGATCTACCGATTACTGGACTATCTATCCGTATCTGCCTCAGGAAACAAGAGGTTACGTCCCGGCTTTTATTGCAGCGAACTACATGATGAACTATTATTGTGAACACAATATTTGTCCGGTTAAATCAAAACTTCCAGTTAATACCGATACTATCATTGTTCATAAGAACGTTCATTTCGAACAAATTACAGCATTGTGCAATGTGACGATGGATGAAGTAAAAGCCTTAAATCCACAATATCGGACCGGTCTGATACCTGGTGAAGGCAGAGGATGCATTCTACGCCTTCCGGCACATGGAATCAACTCATTCATTGAATACGGCGATTCTATCTATAATTTTAAATCAGACGAGCTATTTACCAATAGGAAAATAACCAAAGTAAACCAGACACCCGCAACAAAAAGTGGAGGAGCTTCGAAAAGCCGAGCCAGATATGTAACCGTCAGAAGAGGAGACACACTATCCAAAATAGCTAAACGCAATGGCACTACCGTTAGCAAAATAAAGCGATTGAACGGATTGAAAAGCAACAGTATTCGAGCAGGAAAGAAATTGAGAGTGAGATAAAAACAAAAGGAGGTCAGGATGGAAGATTTAGCAAACAAAGAACTCAATGAGGAGAAAATGATCAATGATGCATTCCAGCATCTCATTGACACCTATTTGGCATCACGTCACCGCAAAAAAGTAGAAGTAATCACTAAAGCCTTCAATTTTGCCAAACAAGCCCATAAAGGAGTCAAAAGACTCTCAGGAGAGCCCTACATCATGCACCCAATAGCCGTAGCACAGATTGCCTGTGAAGAAATCGGTTTGGGTTCAACTTCCATCTGTGCAGCATTACTTCATGACGTAGTCGAAGATACAGATTATACCGTAGAAGATATTACAAATATCTTTGGCCCAAAAGTAGCACAAATCGTTGACGGACTGACCAAAATATCTGGAGGTATTTTTGGAGACCGAGCTTCTGCACAAGCCGAATCTTTCAAAAAGTTGTTGCTGACGATGAGTGACGATATTCGTGTAATCCTGATCAAGATATCAGACCGCTTACACAATATGCGTACATTAGGCTCACAACTACCAAACAAGCAATATAAAATCGCAGGTGAAACCTTATATCTCTATGCTCCGTTAGCAAACAGACTCGGACTAAACAAAATCAAGGAAGAGTTGGAAGATTTAAGTTTCCGTTATGAGCATCCTGAAGAATATGCCCAGATCAAAGCTAAGCTGGCAAATACAGAAGCAGAGCGTAACCATGTCTTTGAGAAATTTACGGCACCAATAAAAAAGAAACTTGATGAAGAAGGCGTTAAATACGAAATCAAAGCACGCATCAAAACGCCCTATTCAATTTGGTGTAAAATGCAAAACAAACACGTCAGCTTTGAAGAGATCTACGACATTCTGGCGGTAAGAATCATCTTTGAACCCAAACAGATTGAAAACGAAATAGCAGAATGTTTCCAGATCTACGTTTGGGCCAGCAGTATATACAAGCCGCATCCTGAAAGATTGCGCGACTGGCTCAGCCACCCTAAAGCCAACGGCTATCAGGCTCTCCACGTCACACTTATGAGCAACACAGGGCAATGGATTGAAGTTCAGATCCGGTCCACCCGAATGGACGAAATGGCAGAACAGGGATTCGCGGCACATTGGAAATATAAAGAAGGCACTAAGACAACAGCCGACAGTGAAAATGAACTGGAAAAATGGCTACGCACCATTAAAGAAATATTGGATGACCCTCAACCCAATGCATTAGATTTTCTGGATGCCATAAAACTTAATCTTTATGCTTCAGAAATATTCGTTGTTACCCCTAAAGGAGAGTTTAAAACCATGCCCGCAGATTGCACGGCCTTGGACTTTGCGTTTAGTATACATACTTTTTTAGGCAGTCATTGTATCGGAGCTAAGGTAAATCACAAACTGGTGCCCTTAAGCTACAAACTGCACAGTGGTGATCAGGTGGAAATTCTGACCTCCAAATCACAACGCGTAGAAAAAGAATGGATGAATTTTGTAACGACTGCCAAGGCAAAAGGTAAAATCCAAGCTATCCTACGTCGAGAAGAACGTGAAAACCAGAAAAAAGGAGAAGAAATCCTCAATGATTTCTTCGAAGCCAACGAACTGGAAGTTAACAGTATGAATCTCGACAGACTGTGTGTCTTGCATGACATCAAACTAAGAGAAGAACTCTTCACCGCAATCGGAACGGGAGAAGTCGTATTAGGAGCCAACGATATTACTGCTTTAAAAATTAAAAATAAAAATGGTATCAGCTGGAAAAAATATATCCCGTTCATTAGTTTAATGTCCAGCAAAGAATCTAATACAGAAGAAAACAAAGAAGAAAAAGAAGAATTAAAGATAGACAAGAAAAAGCCCTTGATTCTTAATGAAGAAAATATCAAGCGCTTCATGATTGCAAACTGTTGTCATCCAATTCCCGGAGATGATGTATTAGGCTATTGGGATGACAAAAACAGAATTATTATCCATAAAAGGCAATGCCCGGTTGCTGCAAAATTAAAAACAAGCGACGGCAATCATATCTTGGCTGCTGTTTGGGATACCCACAAAAAAATGTATTTCCCAGCAACCATCCAATTTAGCGGTATAGATCACGCAGGAGTTTTGAACCAAATAACCAATGTGTTGTCCCAACAATTGAATGTCAATATAAAACGTTTGAATATTGAAAGCAAGGATGGAATCTTTGAAGGAAAAATGGAATTAAGCGTCCACGACGCAGAAGATTTAAAAATCATTTGCAAAAACCTCAAGGATATTCCCGAATTGAAAGAAGTCATGCGCATCAGCTGATCATCAAATCTGAAAACAAATTGAGCTCCTTAAAATAAAGAAAGAGTTAGAAACCATCTAACTCTTTCTTTATTTTAAGTAATTCTTCCCGAATCCATTCCAAACGTTCCATTACCTCTGTTGTCTGCAAGACACCCGTCCTATTCTTTTTCAAAGCTTCACGGGCAGCAGCCAATTTCATGCCACGCACCTTGACTAAGTTATGAATCAATCGAATCTCTTCAATGTCCTCCTTCGTATATTGCCGAATATTTCGCCCGCTTTTTCGCGGTGAAATCGTCGGGAATTCTTTTTCCCAGTAACGCAACAAGGTCTCCGAAACATCAAACATTTCGGCCACTTCGCTAATTGAATAATATAGCTTTAATTCTTTGTTTGGATTCCATGCCATAATATCACTGTCGTTTTCAACCTTTTCCTTGCAAAAATAGGTAAAACGAACTATCTTTGCAAACGATTGTATAAGAATATTAACAGATTAAGATAAAAACAAAATGATGACTGCAAACGAAATTCGCGACTCATTCAAAAAATTTTTTGAGTCAAAAGGTCACCTCATTGTTCCGTCTGCGCCGATGGTCATTAAGGATGACCCGACACTGATGTTCACCAATGCAGGTATGAACCAATTCAAGGACATTATTCTCGGCAACCGTCCTGCCGTCAGCAAACGTTGTGCTGATTCACAAAAGTGTCTTAGAGTAAGCGGAAAACATAACGATCTGGAAGAAGTAGGCCACGACACTTACCACCACACTATGTTTGAAATGCTCGGCAACTGGAGCTTTGGCGACTATTTTAAAAAGGAAGCCATTGAATGGGCCTGGGAATATCTGGTAGATGTTCTTAAGATAGACAAATCAAATCTTTATGCTACTGTATTTGAAGGAGCTCCCGAAGAAGGTCTGGAGCGGGATAATGAAGCAGCCTCCTATTGGGAAAAATTTCTTCCTGCTGACCACATCCTTAATGGCAACAAACATGACAACTTCTGGGAAATGGGAGCAACTGGCCCTTGCGGACCATGCTCTGAAATCCATATTGATCTCCGCCCCGAAGAGGAGAAAGTCAAAATACCCGGACGCGATCTGGTTAATAAAGACAATCCTTTAGTCATTGAGATATGGAATTTAGTATTCATGCAATACAACCGTAAGGCTGACCAATCTCTGGAACCACTTCCTGCAAAAGTAATCGACACTGGTATGGGCTTCGAACGTCTTTGTGCCGTGATGCAAGGAAAACGTTCCAACTACGATACGGATGTTTTTCAACCCATCATAAAGGTTATCGGCGAACTGTCAAACTGCAAATATGGCGAAGACAACAAAAAAGATGTTGCCATGCGAGTTGTTGCCGATCATTTACGAACAATTGCATTTTCTATCGCAGACGGCCAATTACCAAGTAATGCAAAGGCAGGTTATGTCATTAGACGCATTTTGCGTCGAGCTGTTCGGTATGCCTATACTTTCTTAGGACAGAAAGAAGCTTTCATGTATAAACTTTTACCGGTACTCATTCAGGAAATGGGGACGACCTATCCCGAGCTGGAAGCACAAAAGGTTCTTATTTCTAAAGTAATGAAAGAGGAAGAAGATTCTTTCCTGAAAACATTAGAGACAGGCATCCGGCTACTGGACAAGGTTATGAACGAAACCATAGAAAGCGGTAAAAAGACCATAGACGGAATTCAGGCATTCACTTTGTTCGATACTTACGGATTCCCACTTGACCTGACGGAACTGATTTGTAGAGAGAACGGACTGAACGTAGACGAAGAGGCATTTAACAAGGAAATGCAAAAGCAGAAGGAACGGGCCCGAAACGCTGCGACTGTTGAAACTGGCGACTGGATTGTTCTCAAAGAAGGAGAAACCCAATTTGTTGGCTGGGATTATACGGAATATGAATGCCAAATATTACGTTATCGAGAAGTTGTTCAGAAGAAACAAAAATTCTACCAGATTGTTCTTGATAAAACACCATTCTACGCTGAAATGGGAGGTCAAGTAGGCGATCGAGGAGTCATCTGCTCCGAATATGAAACGATTGAAATTATCGATACAAAACGTGAAAACAACCTGCCCATACATATCAGCAAGCAAAAGCCCGAACACCCCGAAGCACCGTTCATGGCATGCGTAGATACCGATTTACGCAATGCCAGCGCAGCAAACCACACTTGCACCCACCTGCTTGATGAAGCGTTACGCCAAGTATTGGGAGTACATGTCGAACAAAAAGGTTCCCTGGTCACTCCGGAATATCTGCGTTTTGACTTTTCACATTTCCAAAAAGTTACAGACGAAGAATTGCGTCAGGTAGAACGGTTGGTGAACGCCAAAATCAGAGAAGATGTTCCCTTGCAAGATCATCGCGA
>artificially_reared_2__coassemble_789_pt1 | contig 14359 bp, 12 predicted proteins | sample artificially_reared_2__metabat2_low_PE_008 | metagenome-assembled genome bin artificially_reared_2 | reverse complement strand
CGATTTCGACAGTTTTATTCTTATAGTCAACATTGATAGCTCCGGCTCCGGAAACACAACATTTACCCATACCGCGAGCTACAACAGCAGCATGAGAAGTCATACCGCCACGAGCCGTCAAGATACCTTCGGCAGCCGTCATACCTGCCAAGTCTTCTGGTGAGGTTTCTATACGCACCATAATGACCCGATGACCGTCGTCATGCCACTTCGCAGCATCATCGGCAAAGAAAACGATTTGTCCGCAGGCAGCACCCGGTGAAGCCGGCAGACCACGAGTCAGCACTTTGGCTTTCTTCAAAGCTTCCTTGTCAAAAATCGGGTGCAACAGTTCATCCAACTTGTTTGGTTCGCAACGTTTCAATGCGGTTTTTTCATCAATCATACCTTCGCGTACCAGATCCATGGCAATCTTCACCATAGCCGTTCCCGTACGTTTACCGTTTCGGGTCTGCAAAAACCAGAGCTTACCATCCTGAACCGTAAACTCCATATCCTGCATATCCCGATAATGGTTTTCCAGTTTAGTCTGTAATTCGTCCAGTTCCTTATATATTGCCGGCATAGCTTCTTCCATAGAAGGATACTTGGATGCACGCTCTTCCTCAGATATGCCTTGAAGCGCAGCCCAACGCTGGGAACCAATCTTGGTGATCTGCTGCGGAGTACGAATACCAGCAACAACATCTTCACCTTGAGCATTTACCAGCCACTCGCCGTTGAACAGATTTTCACCTGTTGCCGCATCACGGCTGAAACATACACCCGTTGCAGATGTGTCACCCAAATTACCGAATACCATAGCCTGTACATTTACGGCAGTACCCCATTCGGCAGGTATTCCTTCCATCTTACGGTACAAAATGGCCCGCTCGTTCATCCAGGAATCAAAAACAGCACAAATAGCTCCCCAAAGCTGTTCCATAGGATCGGTCGGGAAATCCTTTCCGGTCTGCTTCTTGATACTTTCCTTAAAGAGCTTGACCAACTCCTTGAGCTCGTCCAAATTCAAATCCTTGTCGAGCACAACACCACGTTTCTCCTTAACCTGTTCGATAATGGCTTCAAACGGATCAATATCATCCTTGTTCGCCGGCTTCATACCCAATACCACATCGCCATACATTTGAACAAAACGGCGGTAGGAATCGTAAGCGAACTTGGGATTACCACTCTTGGCAGCCAGTCCTTCAACCACTTCATCATTCAGACCGAGGTTCAGAATCGTGTCCATCATGCCCGGCATGGAAGCACGCGCACCCGAACGAACAGAAACCAAAAGCGGATTTTTAGGATCACCGAAAGTACAGTTCATCAGACGCTCAATGTGTTTTACGGATGCTTCGACATCGTCTTTCAACAATTCAACGACTTTCTCCTTGCCAATAGCATAATACTCATTGCATACGTCGGTCGTAATCGTAAAGCCCGGAGGAACCGGAACACCGATTAAATTCATTTCTGCCAGATTGGCACCCTTACCACCGAGAAGATTTCTCATGTCTGCTCTACCTTCAGCCTTACCATTACCGAAAGTATAAACTCTTTTTTCACTCATTTTTCACAATGTTTTTGTCAGTTAACAAAATACCTTTATGCAAACTTAAACAAAAAATGCATAACTCAAAAGAGTTTGGAGAAAAAAAAGAGTTTTTTTTATTACTTTTGCAGCCACTACTATAAGGTTTATTAACTGACAAATAAAAGAAATGGCCCGCAATAGAAAAGAACTCCCTATTTTAGAGAATATTACTATTACCGATGTAGCTGCCGAAGGGAAATCAGTTGCACGAGTAGAAGATCTGGTGGTCTTTGTTCCTTACGCCGTTCCCGGTGATGTTGTTGATCTGCAAGTAAAGAAAAAAAAGAATCATTACTGCGAAGCTGAAGTGATTCGTTTCCATAAGTATTCCGAGAAACGCGTCTCCCCTTTCTGTCAACATTTCGGTGTCTGTGGCGGATGCAAATGGCAATGCCTGCCCTATGAAGAACAGATCCGCTACAAACAAAAACAAGTGTACGATAATCTGACACGTATCGGCAAAATTGAATTACCGGAAATGCTCCCTATCCTTGGTTCTGCAAAAACAATCGCCTACCGGAACAAACTGGAATTCGGTTTCTCCAACAAAAGATGGATCACACCCGAAGAAATTAAAGCTGGAACAAAATTCGAACAAATGAATGCCGTTGGTTTCCACACCTCAGGATCGTTTGACAAAATCCTGCCCATTGAGAAATGCTGGCTCATGGACGACATCAACAATAAAATACGTAATGCCATCCGGGACTATGGCTACAACAACAAGCTGGCTTTCCACGATCAGAGGGAACACGCCGGCCTGCTCCGCAACATGATGATCCGCAACTCCAATACCGGCGAACTGATGGTGCTCATGCAATTTTGTATCACCAATGAAACGGAACGGGATCAGGCTCTCGGACTGATGAACTATCTGGGAGAGACGTTCCCGGAAATCACTTCCCTGCTCTATGTCAACAATTTAAAATTCAACGACACGATCGGCGATCTGGATATTGTCACATTTAAGGGAAACGATCATATTTTCTTAGAAATGGAAGGACTAAGATTCAAAGTCGGACCGAAAAGTTTCTACCAGACCAACACCGACCAGGCTTATGAACTCTATAAGGTGGCCCGTGACTTTGCCGGACTTACAGGCAACGAACTGGTCTATGACCTTTACACCGGCACCGGTACCATAGCCAACTTTGTGTCGCGCAAAGCCAGGCAGGTAATCGGCATTGAATACGTACCGGAAGCCATCGAAGATGCCCGCGTAAACTCACAGATTAATGGCATTGAAAACACGCTGTTCTTTGCCGGAGACATGAAAGATATTCTCAATAAGGAATTTATTGAGGAATACGGGCGTCCGGATGTCATTATCACCGATCCGCCGCGCGCCGGAATGCATCAGGATGTCATCAATACCATTCTTTTTGCCGAACCCAAACGTATTGTCTACGTAAGTTGCAATCCGGCAACCCAGGCACGCGACCTGGCCGCATTAGACGAGAAATATCGGGTATGTGCCGTGCGCCCGGTTGACATGTTTCCCCACACCCAGCACGTTGAAAATGTAGTGATGCTGGAGAAAAGGTAAAACGAAACAGAACCACATATATATATTTACGCAACAAGAACCAGACCGCTGTCTGTCACATTAAGGTTCTATTTTAAATCAGGTCTGGTTCTTGTTGATGTTCTACAATACAAAATTTCGAATATATCCGCTTTCATATCATAAAAAGCGGAAACCAACCCCAAGCATCAAATGGTCAGGTTTGGAAAAACGACTAAGTTGATAACCTATATGCAAATAGAAGTTTCGGGTTATCGAAGCCTTCAGAGCCAATACTTGATAGAATCCGCTCATATCATCTGACCATTGCAAAACATTCCACCCCAAACCTGCGTTAATTGAAAAGACAGGCATCGTCAATTCACCGCGAACGGAAACCCCAACTGCAAACTGTTCTGTAAACGGTGGCCGATAATATTTTAGGATTCCCGACGCATCTTTCTCTCCTACATAATTCTGAACATTGGCACTCTCATCATATTGCAGATCCAAAGACAGCCCCGTCTTCCAATACGGATTCCATCGGTACATTGGAGCAAATTGCAAACCAAGCACACAAAAATATCCCGGTGCCAAATAAGGATTTCCGTCGTACAAAAATGCTTTGGCTCGTGGCGCAGCATAACACATCAAATCGTAACTGAAATGACGTCGCATCTCTGCAATCTCTGTCAATTGAGTCCGAAATGGTTGGACGGAATGATTTCCCAAAAAGTACAAAAATCCCATCCTCGCACCAATGGTATTTATACCAACATTGGGATCATGCGTATTCCCATTTGAAAAATGAGTAAAATCCAAACCTGCATCAATATGACAGGAGGAATTCAATTGCCAGTCAAACAAAAAGCCGACATTAAGATAGGCATTTATTCGTGAACCTACAACAGTATTGTTCGGATTATCTGTTTCATGATAAGGGTGCCATCCAAACGAAGCGCCAAAATTCCATTCGTAATTTATAGAGAAGTTAGAATGAAATTTATATATCGGTGCCCCTTGGAATACATATAATATCAATGGATTACCCAATTCCGACCTGTTATAAAAAGTCTGGTACGAAACTCCGATACCTTGATAAGCATTTGGATAAAGCCGGCCAAGATCTGTTGCCTGAGTAAAACGGAAAGCATACTGAGCATGCCCGGATATACTCGTACGCATGGGATGGTCCATCATGTTTGCACCCCGAAAAAAAGAATTAGCCGGCATCAAAAACACAGGGCGGAAATCCAAGCCAAAACCATGCTCAATCCTTTTTGTTGAATTGGAATCAGCCCAAATTCTACTCCTTGCACAAACAGGGGTATCCATGAAACCAAACAAACAACAATAAAATAATGAGCAACAAAACAAATTTTTAAGACTCATCTTATGGAAATGCCTAAAGCAGGAAACGTTCAACGGCATAAGCCACTCCGTCCTCATCATTCGAAAGGGTTATATATTGGGCCGATTGACGAACTACCTCCTGAGCATTGGCCATAGCAACCCCAAATCCGGCATATTCAATCATCGACAAATCATTGTAGCCGTCACCGCAGGCCATCATATCTTCCCTTTTCAAGCCAAGACGGTCCAGCAAAACCGCCAGACTCCGCGCCTTGTCTATCCCCTTAGGTACTAATTCTAAAAAGAACGGTTCGGAACGGAACACGTTTATCTGTGTTCCAATTTCCGCCTTCATTCTTTGTTCCAATTGTTCGAGTCGCAAAGGCTCTCCAACAATCAGGCATTTCGGAACGGGAAAATCAAATACTTTCAAAAAATCATCAACCGTAACACTAAGCATCCTGTTCAAGAAAGCTTCATGCCGGACGTATTCATTCTCGGCGTCCTCCGAAACGACGTACTCATTTTTATAGCTCAGCAACACCAGACCGTTTTCGCGGGCACATCGCTGAAAATACGGATAAACGGACGGATCAAGCACCTGTTCAAACTTTGTCTCCATCGTCTTGCAGTCTATGATCTGACCTCCGTTATAGGCCAGAATGTATCCTTCAAATTGCTCCAACTGTAATTCTCTGGCCAGAGGCATAATACCGTAAACAGGACGCCCGGAAGCCAGAATGATTCGAACACCCTGCTCTTGAGCACGAATCAGGGTATCACGGGTATGCGGAGTAATTTCCTTTTTCGAGTTAGTCAATGTTCCGTCCAAATCAAGAACCAACAGTTTATATGATGCCATAAATAAATTTGAATCAGATGATACATAACTTCTTTTATCAGACTTTCAAGGAAAGGGCAATCCGGTTGCGCTGCTTATCCACATGCAACACCTTGACCCGGACTTGCTGGTGCAAGGACACCACGGTGGTCGGATCGGACACATAGCGGTCTGCCATTTCCGAAATGTGCACCAGCCCCTTCTCATGGACACCGATATCCACAAAACAACCAAAATTCGTAATATTTGAAACGATTCCCGGCAACAGCATACCCTCTTTCAGATCATCAATAGTGTGCACTTCCGGAGAAAATTCAAACGTCTGAATCTGTTCACGCGGATCACGCCCCGGCTTATCCAGCTCTTTCAGGATGTCGTTCAGCGTAGGTAGCCCGCAATCGGAGGTAGCATACTGCTTCAAATCTATCTGTCCACGCAACGATTTGTCTGCAATCAGCTGTTCTACGGTTGTTCCCAGATCTTTGGCCATACGGGTCACCAGTTCATAACGTTCCGGATGGACCGCCGTATTATCGAGCGGATTTTTAGCTGACGGAATCCGGAGGAAACCGGCACACTGCTCAAATGCTTTCGCTCCCATACGCGGCACCTTCAATAAATCCTTCCGGTTGGAAAATGCTCCGTGCTCGTTGCGATAGTCCACGATGTTTTTCGCCAATTGGGGTCCCAAGCCTGAAATATATGTCAATAAATGCTGACTGGCTGTGTTCAGATTGACGCCGACAAGATTGACACAATGTTCGACAACCTGATCCAACGATTTTTTCAGCTTGGACTGATCGACATCATGCTGATACTGTCCTACGCCGATCGATTTCGGATCGATCTTGACCAGCTCGGCCAACGGATCCATCAGACGACGTCCGATAGATACGGCACCACGTACCGTCACATCATAATCCGGAAACTCATCGCGGGCGATTTTCGAAGCAGAATAAATTGAAGCACCATCTTCGCTGACGACAAAGGCCTGGACATCTTGCTTGAAAGGAATTCTGCGGACAAAATCTTCCGTTTCGCGGCTTGCCGTTCCATTACCTATGGCAATAGCCTGAATTTTATACTGTTCCACCAGAATCTGTATCTTGCGTTGCGCCTGAGCATATTCATTTTTCGGAGGATGGGGATAAATGGCCTCATGGTGCAGCAGTCCGCCCTGCTCATCCAGGCAAACAACCTTGCAACCCGTACGAAATCCCGGGTCAATGCCCAAAACACGTTTCTGTCCCAACGGCGCCGCCAACAACAACTGTTTCAGATTCTCGGCAAACACGCGTATGGCCTCCTCATCAGCCTTTTGTTTACTCAAGGCTGCGTATTCATTTTCAATAGAAGGTTTCAACAGACGTTTATAAGCATCAACAACCGATTCAGCAACAAGATCCGAACAAGCTCCCGAACCCTTCACATAAATATGTTCCAGTCGTTCCAGACATTCCTCATCGTCGGCCGGAGCAATCGCCACGCGCAAAAATCCTTCTGTTTCTCCCCGTCGCAAGGCCAGCAGGCGGTGGGATGAACAGCGTCGTAACGGCTCTGAGAAGTCAAAATAATCCCGATACTTGCCCCCTTCTTCTCCCTTGCCCTTGACCACCTTGGACGTAATCATCCCCGTACGTTCAAACTGACGTCTGATCTGATTCCGGCTGCGCTCGTCTTCGCTGACCTGCTCGGCAATGATATCCTGTGCACCGGCAAGGGCATCTGCCGCCGTCTTGACCTCATCGGTAACAAACTGGGCAGCCCGAGCCTGTATATCACGTTCCCGTTGCATCAGAATCACGGTTGCCAGAGGCTCCAGCCCTTTCTGTCTTGCTATTTCGGCACGTGTACGTCTTTTGGGCTTGTACGGCAGATAAATATCTTCAAGCAGTGTAGCGTCCCAGCACGACTCGATCCTCTGACGGAGCGGCTCTGTCAGCTTCCCCTGTTCATCGATGGTCGACAGAATGGTCGATTTTCGCTTTTCCAGTTCCAGCAACTTGCCATACTGTTCCTGTATGGCCCCTACCTGAACCTCATCCAGGCTTCCGGTTCTTTCCTTTCGGTAACGACTGATAAAGGGTATCGTTGCTCCTTCTTCAAGCAACTGAACGGTATTTGCCACTTGTTTTTCCGGAATCGAAAGCGATTTGGAAATAAGCTCACAAAATATTTTTTCCATAAGAAACAAATGCTGGTTAATCCTGATTATCGGCCGCCGCACGCAAGATGAGCGTCGTAGCTCCGATAGTCACTATGGCTCCGTCTTCAAGCCGGATCCGGTCGTTGTCCCGAAGTATTTCATTCATATAAAAAGTCCCGGTATTGCTTGGCGCATCGCGCAACGTGTAAACCAGCTTACCCTGCTTGTTCCGCTTCACGTTGATTACGCAATGAGTCGTATCGATACTCGGATCAACCGTCTCGATCGGAGTAGAGATACTCGATCCCTTGACGTAACGACCGATCACGTTATCACCCAGCTTTAAGGGGAGAACCTGCTTGAAATGGAAAACATTCTCAACGACAACAATACTGCCAAACGCCTCCGCATTTTCCTGCTCGTCGAGGACTTCTTCCTTACGTGTGGCCTGTAATTTCGACTTGCCGATGCGAATACCAAACTGCTTGTGACACTGGTCACATTCGAAGACAAGCGACTGTCCGTCTTCATACTGAGTCTCGTCAAACGTAATATAATGATCACACTTGGGACAGCGTACTCTTTTCATAAAAAATCAGTTTCTATGCTAATAATATGGTATGAGATAAATATGTTCTTTGGTACAAAAGAAAAGGCGGGCAACATCTTATGCATCCCCGCCTCCGACTGACGTCAGTTCAATTTCAGGATCCAGGCCGACTGAAAGTCGCCGCCCAAAGTCCGAAGCTTGTTCTTTTTGGCCTGAGCATCCGTTTCTGTTTCATAGCCACGGAAAACAACACGCACCATTTTTCCTTTCTTATACAAGCTTGCCCCGGTTATGCCTTGCTGTTCCAGACTGTGGATCAACTGTATGGCATTCTCCTCGGGTATGGAACTGGCCACTACAACCCCGTATTCTTCAGCCATGCGCACGGAAGTTTTCTGTTCCGGCTTTTCTTTTTTTACTGGCGCTTTCTCGACGGCGATCTCCTGTTTTTCTGCCTCAACAGTCGCAACGGATTGATCTGCACGAGGTGTCGCAACCTGCAAATCCGACAGCTCTCCAGACTTATCAAAATCGGCGCTTAAGGAATCAGCGGCCACTGTTGTCGTGTCGGGAGTCAATATGTCTGGCTGTTCCTCAAAAGAAGAATAAAAATCATCGACAGACATCTGCGGAATCAAGAAAGATGAAGCCAGCATAACGCTTTTTCCAACCACTGCCTCACTGTGACAGACGTCGACATTTCTTATCGGTGTGGCAAAAAAGAAAAACAAAAGGATTGCAGCCGCAACCGTTGCAATCTGATGGACAGCTCTATGGCTGATATTAATCGTCACACCACGCTCATCCTGGCTGAGCAGCGGTTTGTGGTCCTCATGCGGAAAAACGGTTTCGCGCCCGGACTCTATCTGCAGTCTTGGAAATTCAAGCGCGTCCAGTCCGTAATAATCCGGCGTCAGCACACCGGCAGCACACGGGGAAAAAGTAAGCTCACCGTCTTCATCCTGATTCAACAGCCCCAAGGTACCAAAATCATACGACCCGTTCTCCAGCAACTGTTGCCTCATTTCAAGCACCTCGGAGTGAATCATCCGCTTAGCCTCACTCTCGCTGACTCCGTAAACATCCATAAAGGAAGCAACCAGCAAGCCATCATTGCCTTGCAACTTTTCATTAAACCCGACCGTTCTGCACGGAGGCATGAAAAGCGATTCTTCATCCACATAAGTCACGTCTTTCAGCTGGGTGACAAAGCCGCCAAACTGCGGAATAATGACACATTCATTATCCAGCAACAATATTTCAATATGTTTTGCCAAATTCTTCACCATGCAAATTTACAGAATATTTTTGTCTTCTGCCAATTTTTAAGGAACAAAAAGCCCGTCGACCGACAAAGAAAAATCAAGCAGCCCCAAAGATGGTGTCCTCCTCGTCAAAATCCTTCGCGGAACAGTCCAAAAAACACTTTTTTCGGCATAAAGTTTGTTTCGTTATCGTTTTTTTTCTAATTTTGTGCCAGCAAAAACGAACGATGCGATAATAGCTCAGTTGGTAGAGCATTGGCTTCCCAAGCCGAGGGTCGCGGGTTCGAGTCCCGTTTATCGCTCTATTCATTCTACTAAGCCGCTTGCGTTCTGGCAAGTGGCTTTTTCTTTTTTATGTTTATGGCGAATAGATTATGAGAATTGATATTATCACTGTATTGCCCGAGCTGATCGAAGGCTTTCTTAACGAGTCCATTCTGGGACGGGCCCAAAAAAAAGGACTGGCAGAAATTCATCTGCACAATCTGCGTGATTATTCGACCGACAAATTCCGCCGGGTCGACGACTATCCGTACGGAGGTTTTGCAGGAATGGTCATGCAATGCGAACCGATCGACCGTTGCATTTCAGCACTTAAGGCTGAACGCGACTATGATGAAGTCATCTTCACCTCGCCCGACGGAGAGAAGTTTGACCAGCCGATGGCCAACACCTTGTCGCTTTGCAAGAACCTGATCATCCTCTGCGGGCATTATAAAGGCATAGACTACCGCATCCGGGAACATCTGATCACCAAGGAGATCAGCATCGGCGATTTCGTCCTGACCGGTGGCGAACTGGCTGCCGCCGTCATGGCTGATGCCATTGTGCGCATCATACCCGGCGTCATCGGCGACGAACAAAGCGCCCTGTCCGATTCCTTTCAGGACAATCTGCTCGCTGCTCCGGTCTATACCCGGCCTGCAGATTATAAAGGATGGAAAGTGCCCGAGATCCTGCTTTCGGGCCATGAAGCCAAAATCAAGGAATGGGAACTTCAGCAATCGTTCGAACGGACCAAGGCCCTAAGACCCGATCTGTTGGAAAAGAAGTAGACGAATATTCAAAGTAGCAGCAGTTTCCATACGGCAAGTACATGCGATAAGGAACCGCCCAAAACGAACAAGTGAAAGACAAAGTGCATGTATGGGCGCTGATGAAGGGTGTAAAACAAGGCTCCCGTAATATAAAAGATTCCTTCTGCCACAACCCAGCCCATGACTCCCCAGCCTACCAGACGGACCAATGGCTGAAAAGCAACCAGAATGACCAGGCCCATGGCAATAAAGCAACACGTCTCAAGGTTACTGTGTTCTTTCAGCCGCCGGAAACTCATCCACGTACCGGCACAGGCACTAATCCAGATAAAGGCAAACAACCCCCAGCCCCAATAAGCTTCCTCGCGCAGAACAATCAAAGTAAACGGAGCATAACTGCCGGCTATGTGCCAATATATGGCAGCATGATCCCAACGGCGCATCGGTTCCTTATGGGAATTGCCGGCCGGCAAAGCGTGATAAACAGTAGACGTAATGTAGGACGCCAACATACCGGCCAGATACAGACCGACACCCCAAAACGCCCAAGGATCGTTTCCGGCAAGCAACAGCCGGAAAAAGAAGAATCCCGAAACCAGTCCCAGCAATACACCAGCCGCATGCGACCAGGTATGTGCCAGCTCTTCATATTTTGTATAACAAATCGCCATAAACCCGAGAAAATTGTATCCGACAAAAATAGTTCAAATCAGAAACCTGACCAAAGATGCAGGGAAAAAACCTGCCGGAACACCGTTACATCATTATTTCACTTCTAAAAGTTACTAAAAATTTAACCGGAATAATTGCATCTGTTCTTCCGATTCACTACTTTTGTATAAAATCTTAATATCTCAGGCCTATGTCAGAACAAAAACACAACCTCTACGTCATTGCCGGATGCAATGGCGCAGGCAAAACGACAGCCAGTTTCACGGTTCTCCCCGAAATGCTCGACTGCCGTGAATTTGTGAATGCCGATGAAATAGCAGCCGGGCTGTCGCCTTTCAATCCCGAAGGAGTTGCCATACAGGCAGGACGACTGATGATTGAACGGATCATACACTTACTGAAGGAAGGCGAAACATTCGCATTCGAAACGACCCTTGCCACGAGGTCCTATGTGAAGCTCATCAAGCAGGCGCAGAAGCGCGGATACTTTGTCACGTTGCTGTTCTTCTCTCTGGCTACTCCGGAACAGGCGGTAAAACGGGTGGCCAAACGGGTGAGCTTAGGCGGACACAACATTCCGACGGACGTAATCTACCGCAGATACAACAACGGCTTGTCGAACCTGTTCAACCTTTACATGCCGATATGCGACTACTGGGCCCTCTATGACAACAGCGTATGCCCGGCCAACAAGGTGGCTTTCGGATGGAAAGATACGAAAGTAACTGTTCTGGTTCCTGAGATCTACAATAAATTTAAAAATGAATATAACGAAAGACCCGATGATAATGAATGAACTTGAAGTAGCTGAAATGCAGCGTAAAATCGACGAAGGTATTCTGTTGGCTCAAGAACGGCTAATCAAACGGGCCAAACACGACAACCTCACTTTAGTTGTGGCCAAAAACGGCCAAGTGGTGGAACTTCCAGCAGAGGAGCTATAAGCTCCTCTTTCTGTTTCCGAACGACCACATACCAAAAACCATTGACTATTATGGACTTAGGATTAACACACACAAGCAAGATCATCGTTGCAGAAGAACATCTGGCACAAAACATAGGCAGCGGCAATCTGCCCGTATTGGGAACACCTGCCATGATGGCCCTGATGGAAAATGCGGCCATGCTGGCTGTTGCCCCGCAACTGCCGGAGGGATGCACCACCGTAGGGAGCCACATAACGTCGTCTCACATCCGACCTACCGCTCCGGGAAAAACCGTTGCAGCTACAGCTGTACTGACAGCCCGTGAAAACCGGAAATTAATTTTCAAAGTCACAGCCTGCGACGAAAACGGCCTTATCGGAGAAGGCGATCATATCCGCTACATCGTAGACGAAAAAAAGTTTCTCAGTAAACTATAAACCAACGGAACACACTTTTCACCAATAACCAATGAAACAATCATTCATGAAAACACACCGATTATTAGCATCGATGCTGCTTATAGGCAGCCTCATCTTCCCGGCACAATCGCAAGACTATACCCCCACAGAAGCCAACCTGAAGTCCCGCGAAGAATTCCGGGATGCCCGCTTTGGCATCTTCCTCCACTGGGGTTTGTACGCCATGCTGGCGACAGGCGAATGGACCATGACTAACAACAACCTGAACTACAAGGAATACGCCAAACTGGCCGGAGGATTCTATCCTTCGGGATTCAATGCTGCCGAATGGGTTTCAGCCATAAAGGCATCCGGTGCCAAATATATCTGCTTTACTTCGCGCCACCACGAAGGCTTTTCCATGTTTCATACAAAATACTCAGACTATAACATCGTTGACGCCACGCCTTTCAAACGCGACATTCTGAAAGAACTGGCCGACGAATGTCAAAAACAGGGAATACGCCTGCATCTGTACTATTCACACCTCGACTGGTATCGCGAAGACTATCCGTGGGGACGTACCGGCAGGGGTACAGGGCGCTCAAACGCATCCGGTAACTGGACCAGTTACTACGAATTTATGAACAATCAGCTCACGGAATTACTCACCAACTATGGCCCGATAGGTGCCATATGGTTCGACGGTTGGTGGGACCATGATCAGGACCCCGACTTCAACTGGCAACTGCCGGAACAATATGCACTTATTCATCGGCTGCAACCGGCCTGCCTCATTGGCAACAATCATCATCAAGTTCCTTTCGAAGGCGAAGACATACAGATATTTGAACGCGATCTGCCCGGCGAGAACAAAGCAGGACTGTCCGGACAGGACATCAGCAAACTGCCTCTCGAAACTTGCGAGACAATGAACGGCATGTGGGGCTATAAAATCACGGATCAAAACTACAAATCAACAAAGACGCTCATACACTACCTCGTGAAAGCTGCAGGAAAAGACGCAAACCTGCTCATGAACATAGGACCGCAACCCGACGGAAGACTACCCGAAGTAGCAGTAGAACGCCTGAAAGAAATGGGAGAATGGCTGCAAACCTACGGTGAAACCATCTATGGGACGCGCGGCGGCTGCATTGCTCCGCATGACTGGGGTGTGACCACTCAAAAAGACAACCGGCTGTTCGTCCATATTCTGAACCTGCAGGACAAAGCCCTTTTCCTACCCCTAACCGACCAGAAGGTAAAAAGCGCTTGTCTGTTCGTCGACAAAGAGCCTCTCAAATTTAAACGTGTCCCCGGAGGAATCACGTTATTACTCGACAAAGTCCCCACGGAAATAGATCAGGTCGTAGAATTGGAACTGGACTGATTTTTAGCAAAAAAGCGCAACACTACCGCATCGTATTAATAAAACTCACCGTTATGTCACGAACAGGAAGGCCCTAAGACTTAATTCCTCTGTTCGTGACATTTTGTAAACTCACCCTTCAGACCAAAAGGGCTCTGACAATTTGCATTTTCAAGCGGTCTGATACTCGATTATTTCCAGAATAAACAATCGTCACATGCAAATCAGGAAGTATACAACGCGAAAATTCATTGCATTACGCTCTTAATCAGAACAATAACGAGAATTTATCTGTTTATAGAAATGGTTCATCGGGAAATAATATAAGAATTTATCTTACAAAATCAGCGCGAGACAAGACAACAATCGGACTTGATGACCACCACAGATTCATTTGACGCCGGTCACAGCAGCAAATGAATGCCAACTAAATAATCCAAAATGCCCTGAAAAATATTTCTAAGGGCCCTTATTTTTGCATAATTATGACATAAAATAAAGATATATCAGGAATAATTATGCAATTATTAATCTAAATGAACGCTTTTTGCAAAGCCCCTGAACAGGTATTTTTCCACAAAAGGTTTCAAAACGATGCAGAAACCTGTAAAATCCGAACAAAATGAAAGTCCGATGAATAACACCGGACTTTCTAAAAGTACGCCCTCAGGGGTTCGAACCCTGGACCCATTGATTAAGAGTCAATTGCTCTA
>artificially_reared_2__coassemble_714_pt1 | contig 15389 bp, 12 predicted proteins | sample artificially_reared_2__metabat2_low_PE_008 | metagenome-assembled genome bin artificially_reared_2 | reverse complement strand
CCAGCATTCAGATGGCCTTTAATTTTGGCAATGCGGTGGGAGCCTATGCCGGCGGTCTGGCTGTGACAAACGGAGTGCGCTATGCCGCCCTGATGGGAGTGCCCTTTGCGCTGATCGGCTTTATTCTGACGGTGATTTTCTACAAGCGTTACCAGTCTCGCTACGAAGTGTAAAAATCCCGCTTGTGGATTCCGTATGGGGGACCCGCGGGAAGATTTTTTGGGGGGACTGTTTCCTTTTCGAGCCGGGTGCATCGCCTTTGATTATGCTCTGGTTATGGCCTAAATGAAGAGGGGGTATTTGATGCCACCATTGTTTTTGGGGAGGAGTTCCAAAGGTTCTGTCGTTCCAAAGGTATATTAAAGTATGCTATTGTGAAAAAAGTTCGTGATTTTCAGGGGTCGGAAAAAGAAAATTCTTATTTTTGCCGTAGGGACATTTGAACCTTATTCCCGAAGTTCTTTTTCGAAGTTCGAAACAAACTGAAGTTAGAGAAGTAGCAGATGCGCTGGAAACAACCGAGCTTTGTTAGCATCAGCTGTTCGAAGCAACGGTATGTCGGAAACGAATACTTTCCTGAATATGCAAATTCTCGTTTGTTGTCTCTAAAAACCATTTAAAAACTGACCTTTAAAATCAATGCTTATGAAACGGTTCTTTTTATTTGCCGCTGCCTTGCTGGCACTGTTACCCGCATTGAATGCACAGAACAATGAGCCGGTAAAAGCCCATGAAGCCAACCTTCCTGTGGTGTCCGAGCAGGAGATGGTGGACGGATTCCACCAGGTATTCGGGCAGAAACGTACCAAAGCCTGTATTCCGAACGACCGGATCAGCAAATATTATGCGCTGACTAATGTCCGTGTGCTGGAAAATTGCCCGGACAATCCGGTCCAGTCAGCCGATTTCATTCGTGCCAGTGTGGTGTACGGTTGCGATTCGAAGGACGGTCGCCCGCCGTTCCGGATGATGATTCAGGAACTCGAACCTCTGAATCAGGATACCCTGAAGGCTCAGAATCTGTTCCGTGCCTTGCAGGAGAAGACCGGTATGCCGATCGATGCGAAGCAGCCGGGCGTATTCTGTTCCTGGTTCTCCGGAACCTGCTATACTCTGTATCGCCCGGTACCTTATATGAATCAGATTGTTTCTCCTCGTCTGTACCGCGAGGTGATCCAGAAAGGACTTACGGAAAAAGATCGCGAAGCTCTCTATGCGGAGGGAGCCTACCGTCGGGAAGCCAATGATCTGCGCGCGGGAGTCGTCGGTCATCCGCACTGGATGGAGATGGAAGAATACGAATGTGTTTTCTTTACGCACGATGTGAACCGCCTGTGGCAGGAGCGGAACTTGGGTGCCTCCATGGCTGGCGAAAAGAAATATGCCAACTTCTCTTTGTTGCTGCAGATTCAGAAGGACGGCAAGCTCAAGGTGCGCGCTTTGAAGCCCGAAAAACTTTCAGACTCTCAGCAGAAGCTTTTGGGAGAGTTGCAGCAGGTACTTGCCGACATTCCGGCCTGGAGCTTTGATTATCTCTATACATTGGACGGGAAGATCTTTCCGGCACGCTATCTGAAAACGGCGTATGATCCTGTGGACAAACGCTGGGTGTTCATTGATTATATCCGCAGTTCGCCGGAGGATACTGATCTTTCTCCGCTCAGTCGGTTTACCTATAAACCGATGGGCTGGTAGTTTTGTAACGAGGAATATAAACGAAACACTGGTGCCGAAAAGAGAGCTTCCCTTTCGGCACCAGTGTTTCGTTTATTCGGGCCGGATGGACCCACTTATTTTAGGATGACGGTTATTTCTTGATGTTGCTCTGCTCCAGTCCGTAATTCTTGATGCTGTCTTCTTTCTTCAGCATCAGGGCAATCAGGATGGCGACCAGACCAAACACGGCGAAGATTACCATCGGCAGTGTGTAGTCGTAAGTCACGCCGTCAGGAGTCTGGATGGTGGAATACTTCTCGATGACCCAACCGATCAGTACCGGAACCATGGACAGACCGATGTTCTGGATGTAGAAGATGATGGCATAGGCAGAGCCCAACTGCTTCATCGGGATGATCTTCGGTACAGACGGCCACATGGCAGAAGGCACCAGAGAGAAGGCGATACCCAGCAGTACCATGACGATGATGGCAAACCACCATACATTCAGAATCGGCAGGGCAAAGAGTACGTGAACCACGGTAAGCATCAGGGAGCCGATGATCATCAGAGTGGCACCCTTACCGATACGGTCGTAGATGGAACCGAACAACGGGGTGAGCAGGATGGTTCCGAAAGGCAGCATTGCCGGAATCATACCCGCCAGCTGAGGCTCTACGTTGTATTTAAAGATCATCAGTTTGGTGGCGAATTTCAGGAACGGGAATACGCCGGCATAGAACATCAGACACAGGATGGTGATGAGCCAGAAACCTTTGTTGGTGAAGATCATCTTCAGGTCGCTCATCTGGAAGCCTTCCTCCTTTTCCTGATTGGTTTCGGTCTGTACGGACTTGTCGAGCTTGCGGTCCATCACGCAGTAAACCAGATAGGCGATGAGACCGACACAGAGGCAGATGGTTCCGAAAAGAATTGGGGCTGCTATATTGCCCATGGCATTGGCGATAGGTACACTGCAGGCCAAGGCAACGGCTGTCCCGATACGGGCCATGGCAACTTGAAGCCCCATGGCTAAAGCCAGTTCATGGCCGGTGAACCATTTGACGATCACCTTGGATACGGTGATACCGGTGATCTCAGCACCCATACCGAACACGGCGAAACCAAAGGCGGCCAGGACTACCTGAGCCGGCATGCCGAAGACCATGGCATCGCCGAAGTTGTGAGAGATGGCATACCATTTGATGGCAGCACCCACAAGCATGAACGCGCTGCTCATGACTCCGGTGAAGCGCACACCCATCTTGTCCAGAATAATACCGCCGAAGAAAAGCATGAGCAGGAATACGTTGATGTATCCGTATGCTCCGGTGAAAAAGCCATACTGGGCACTCGACCATCCTAAACCACCATCTTCAATGGAAGTCGTGAGCATGTTTTCCAGAGGTGCCATGACATCGGTAATGAAGTAACCGCACATCATGGTGAAAGAAACAATGGCCATGGCCGTCCAGCGGGCAGCCTTGCTGTCGCTGAGTTTTTGCTGCATGTTTTGTGTTACAGTTGTCATTTTGTTGATTTTGTCCTTATTGTTTTACATTCATTTTGTATTATTTTCCTGATTTGATGATTGATCGTCTTTCAGCCAGCGGTCCAGCCAGCGGAAGAAAGTACGCTGCCACAGAATGCCGTTCTGCGGTTTCAGTACCCAGTGGTTTTCATCCGGGAAGAGTAGTAACTCGGCCGGAATTCCCCGCATGGTAGCCGCCTTGAAGGCCGATTCGCCTTGTGCGCTCATGATGCGGTAGTCCTTTTCGCCGTGGATACAGAGAATCGGTGTGTCCCACTGATCTACGTAGAGATGCGGACTGGTGGTGTAAGGGTTTACACGCTGACCGTCGTCTAATGTCGGTGCATTGCTATTGCTGATCCCCATGCGCCAGGGAGCTCCTCCAAGATCCCAGTTGGGAAACCACATTTCCTCAGTTTCGAGATATTGCTGCTGTGTGTTGAAAATACCGTCGTGGGCGATAAAACATTTGAAACGTTTGTTGTGATGACCTGCGAGATAATAGACGCTGTAGCCTCCGAAGCTGGCTCCGACACATCCCAGATGATCCCTGTCGACATAAGGTTCTTTCGATACATCGTCGATGGCGTCAAGATAATCCTGCATGCAGCGTCCGCTGTAATCGCCGCTGATGGCTTCCAGCCACTCCATGCCGAAACCCGGCAGGCCGCGGCGATTCGGGGCCACGACAATATAGCCTTGCGCTGCCATAAGCTGGAAGTTCCAGCGATAACTCCAGAACTGGCTGACAGGTGACTGAGGCCCACCCTGACAGAAGAGCAATGTGGGATATTTTTTGTTGGGATCAAAATGCGGAGGATAGATGATCCAGCAGAGCATATCTTTGCCGTCGGAAGTCTTTACCCAACGTTCTTTCACGTCGCCCATTTTCAGTTGGCTCAGGATCTGAGCATTCTCGTCGGTGAGTTGCCTTATGTCGCTTGTTGTTTTCTTTCGAGCAGGCAGACTGTATATATCGTCCGGATGACTGATACTGTGGCGGGTTACAAATAATTGCTTGTCTGCATAGGCCACTGATGCATAATCGTAGTCGCCATCGGTCAGTTGGCTGACCTCGCCTTTTAAATTTGTGGCATAGACCATGCTGCGTGCATGCCATACTCCGGTAAAGTATAATTCCTTGCTGTCGGCATTCCAGCAAAAACCGTCCACACTGGATTCGAAAGACTCGGTGAGATAAGTCTTCCGGCCGGTTTTCAAGTCGAGCAGGCAGAGGCGTGTCCGGTCACTTTCATAGCCGTCTCGTTCCATGCTGAGCCAGGCAATGTAACGTCCGTTGGGCGCGTATTGCGGATTGGTGTCGTAGCCCATGTTGCAGTCTGTCTGTTGCTGGTTTACGGACTGGTACTTCAAGGAACGAGTAGGGTCTGTTTCTGGTGCCTGATAGCCTTCGGGTTTGCACAGGTTCCGAGTTGTGCCATTGGTCGTATCGTAGGCGTAGATGTCGCTGTCGGTACTGATGGCGTAGGCCAATCCGGATTTTTTACGGCAGTTATAGACCACGGTTTTGCTATCCGGACTCCAGTTAAATTGTTCACTACCGCCAAAGGGCAACATGGGACATTCATAGGGTTCGCCTTCAAGCAGGTCCTTCTGATGGTCAGCTATCTTCTCACCGTCGAACGAGGCCAGGAAAAGATGGGGAATGGTTTTTACATAGTGGTCCCAATGCTTGTAATTCAGGTCGGTGATGACCATGCCGCTGGCTAAGGGTAGGTCATCGTAGGCCGCTTCAATGGATTCTGTGGCGGGAACGTCTCTTATAAGTAAGACCTGTCGGCCGTCGGGCGAGAATTTAAATCCACTGACACCATCCGGACAGAAGGAAAGTTGCCGGCGTTGATTTCCTGTCAGATCCATTTCCCAGACCTGGGGCGTTCCGCTTTCGGTAGAAACAAAAGCAATCCGGCTGCCTCCTTTGATGAACTGAGGTGATGTTTCGTTTGCTGCTCCCATAGTTAGCAGACGTTTGTCTGTGCCGTCGGCATTCATGACGTGAATCGTTGTATGGCTTTTGTTTTGCGGCACGCTGTAATAACTGACGGTATAGGCAATCAGCTTGCCGTCGGGTGCGGTTACGATGTTTCCGATGCGTCCCATGGCCCACAGTGCTTCCGGTGTCATTCGGTCGCTTTCGAGGGTAATCTGACTTTTGCCGATGATTTCGGTCTGAGCTTTGAGATCTGGAGCGGCCAGATTCAGGGCCAGTGCGGTGGTCATCAATTGTATCATATTCATAGTTCCAGAATTAATAATTGTTTTTAAACAAAACGAGAGCTGCATGTGTTGGTTCACAAGCAGCCCTCTGGTATTGTTGAGTCGGACTTATTTTTTTTGTTGTCTTCTCTTTTGTTCTTCCAGAATGGCTTGTTGCTGTTTCTGGAGTTCTTCCAAACGAGCGGCGAATCCCGACATCTTTTTATTCGGATTATTTTTGTTTGCCGCATAATTTGCTTCCAGTTTGGCCAACAGTTTCTTTTCGTCTGTGGTCTTTTTCAGGAACCACATGATCAGGATACTGGTCAGTCCGGACAGGAAGTAATAATAGTTCAGTCCTGCCGAATAATTATTGAACATAAAGAAGAACATGATCGGCATGAAGTACATCATGTATTGCATCAGTTTCATCTGTTGTGCCTGTTCACTGCTCATGCCGCTTTGCTGCTGGCGTGAGGTGATCCAAGTATTGATGACGTTGGTCAGGCAGAACAACAGGCAGAAGATGCTGATATGGTCGCCAATGAGCCAGATATGTTTGTCCCAACGAATCAAGTCATCGTAGGCAGACAGATCGCTGGCCCAGAGAAAACTTTCGCCACGGAGCTCTATGGCATTCGGCACGAAGTTGAACAAGGCGATCCAGATAGGCATCTGGATGAGCATCGGCAGACAGCCGCCCATGGGGTTTGCTCCGTACTGGCTGTAGAGTTGCATGGTTTCCTGCTGTTTCTTCATGGCGTCCTCAGGTTTTGGATATTTGGCACTGATTTCATCCACTTTAGGCTTGAGTACGCGCATCTTGGCAGAAGCAATATAGGATTTTCTTGTGGTCGGATAAACGAGGAGTTTCACGATGATGGTCAGCAGCAGCAGTACTAAACCCATAGAGAGTCCTAATCCGCTTAACCAATCGAACAGATAGATGATGAAGAACCGGTTGATCCATTTGAATAGCGGCCAACCCAAATAGACCAGATCTTGCAGTTCCAGATCCTTGTCGCTGGCACTCAGGTCGTTCATGTCGCTGAGCAGATGATAGTTGTTCGGAGCGAACAGCAACTGAAGTTTGGTTGGTGTCTGGCCTGAAGGATCAAAATAGGTTTCCATGTCGGCCTGATATTCTTTCAGATAACCGCTGCCTTTGGGTTGAGGAGTGCTGGCCAGTACGGCGTTGTTGAAATCCTGATGTGCGATGAAGACACAACTGAAAAACTGGTTTTTGAACGCGACCCAATCCAACGGTTCTTCAATTTTTTCTTCTCTTTTATCTCCGGCATTCAGATAATCCGTACCTTCATCTTTGATTTTATAGGTCAGCGTAGAGTATTGGTTTTCAAAGTCAAAACCTTTTTCCTGTTGGCGGGCGCGGTCAAACCATTCGATGCCCATAGTTTTGAGTGAGGGCGAGAAAATGTTGGCCAGTCCCTGAGTTGATATGGTGAAATCGACCATATAGGAATTCGGTCGCAGTACATAATTCAAGTCCAGTGTGGCCCCTTGATTCGTTTGCAGACGCATGGTGACGGTCGAGTCGCTGACCTGAACCGGTGTGAAAAAGAAATCGCGAGTATTGATATTTTCCGTCTTGCCGGCAAATGTAAAGTTCATGTATGCGTCTTGTTCATCAAAAAGAGTGACCGGTCCGCCTTTCTGGTTCTTATATTCTTTCAATACGGCTTCTTTGATGCTTCCGCCACGGGTTCCGAAGGTCAGCCGGACGAATTCATTTTCTAAGACGATGTCCTGACTGATGCCGCTTCTGTTGGCGAAAAAGAGCGATGAAGAATCAGTGGCTGCTGCTGCTTGTTTCAGTATTTCCGCTTCTTCCTGCGCTTTTATTTCTTCCTCTGCTTTCTGGCGTTGTACGGTTTCCAGCGAATCTTGTTTCCGTTGCTGCTGGATTTCCGCTTCGCTCGGACGGCTGAAATAGCTGAATCCGATAAGAACAGCTGCAATCAGTATGAAGCCTGTAAGCGTGTTTTTATCCATCTTCTGAATTCAATTGGTTTGGTTATGATTGGATTTCTGATTATTTGCTGTTTTTCTGCTCGATAGCTGCCTTCACAAAGGACAGGAACAGAGGGTGTGGTTTCAGTACCGTACTGCTGTATTCAGGATGGAACTGAGTTCCGATAAACCATTTCAGATCCGGAATTTCCACGATCTCTACCAATCCGCTGTCGGGGTTGATACCGACGCATTTCATTCCGGCCTGTTCGAATTCGTCGCGGAACTGGCTGTTGAATTCGTAACGGTGGCGATGACGTTCGCGGATGTTTTTCTTGCCATAAGCTTCCATTGCCCGGCTACCGTCGCGCAATTCGCATTCGTAGGCGCCCAGACGCATGGTGCCGCCCATCTGTGTGATGTTTTTCTGTTCCTCCATGATGTCAATGACATTGTGTGGAGTCTTTTCGTCCATTTCACGGCTGTTGGCATCGGCATATCCTAATACATTACGGGCAAATTCGATGACCATCATCTGCATGCCCAGACAAATGCCGAACGTCGGGATATTATGGGTTCGGGTATATTCTACGGCAATAATCTTACCTTCGATACCGCGCTGTCCGAATCCCGGACAGATTACCACGCCCGACATGCCCGCTAATGTTTCAGCAACATTCTCACGGGTGAGTTTTTCGCTGTTGATATAGTGAGTCTTTACTTTATAGTCGTTGTAAGTACCAGCATGAGCCAAGGATTCCAGAATGCTCTTGTAGGCATCCTGCAGATCATATTTGCCGACGAGAGCGATATCCACGATTTCAGTAGCTTTGTTGCGACGGTCCAAGAAAGAACGCCATGGTCCTAATCCCGGAGTCTCTCCTACAGGCATGTCCATCTTGCGCAGAATGATAGCGTCTAATTTTTGTGCCTGCATGCTCAGGGGAACTTCATAGATGGAGGGCATGTCGAGGCTCTGGATTACGGCATCCTCATCAACATTGCAGAAGTGGGCAACTTTCTTGCGCAATCCGGCGTTCAGTTCATGTTCGGCACGCAAGACCAAGATGTCCGGCTGGATACCCAGACTCTGCAACTGTTTTACGGAAGTCTGTGTCGGTTTGGTCTTTAATTCGCCGGCTGCAGCCAGATAGGGCACATAGGTCAGGTGCAGATTGATGGCATTCTTACCGAGTTCCCAGCGTAATTGGCGGATGGCCTCCAGGAAAGGCAGTGATTCGATATCACCAACCGTTCCGCCGATTTCGGTAATCACGAAATCGAATTTATATTTCTGACCCATCAGCTTGATGTTTCGTTTGATTTCGTCCGTGATGTGCGGAACAACCTGAATGGTCTTGCCCAAATAATCGCCGCGGCGTTCTTTCTCGATAACGCTCTGATAGATCCGTCCCGTTGTGATGTTGTTGGCGCGGGTGGTTTCAATACCTGTAAAGCGTTCGTAGTGTCCCAAGTCGAGGTCGGTTTCCTGACCGTCTACCGTCACGTAGCATTCTCCATGTTCATACGGGTTGAGTGTTCCCGGGTCGATGTTGATGTACGGATCGAATTTCTGGATCGTAATGTTATAACCTCTGGCTTGCAAAAGCTTGCCGATTGATGACGAAATGATTCCTTTACCGAGCGATGAAGCTACGCCACCGGTTACGAAAATGTACTTTGTTTCTGCCACGATGATATAGTTTTTGTTCTTAATTTCTAAAATTGCTTTACTTACAAAGGTGCAAAATTACAAAAAAAGTTTGTATCAGGCTGTTTTTCGTTTAAAAATACGCTATCTTTGCATTCGTTAATATAAAAATAACTATGCGCGACAGAGTTTTATTTCTGATTTTACTTTTCGGTGTCGCCGGCTCGTCGGTTTATTCGCAGGAGCGCCGGAAAGTTGTGTTGACAGATACCTTGAAGCAGCAAGCTATTGTGAATAAATATTTGGACAGACTGAGTTCTTTGTGTTCCGAATATAACCGGAAGAAAAACCAGACAACCTCAGGGCTGTTCAATCCTTACTACTATAAAGTAATGGCTCCGGCTGTGGTTTACCGTTCGGCCTTGGATCAGGTCATGCGCATCCGGTGGCAGCCCCAAAGATCTGTGCCATATGACATGAGGGCTCAGTTTCCTTTCAATTATCGGGATTCGATTTTACTTTTGCACGACGAACTGGATAAATATTTGCTTTCACTTTATGTTAAAAAACCATGGCTGGTTTCCGCAACGGAGAACCTTTTGAAACAGGAAGGGACAATTCGTGAGGATGTAGAGCAGGAAATTGTTCATGAAGTCAAGTTGACCGACCAGACTGAAGTGCCCGATTTTGTATCCGAGTTGGACCAGACGGTTCCGGTTGTAGCTCGCAAACCTAATTTCTGGAAATTTAGCGGCAGCGGTTCTTTGAGATTCTATCAATATTATAATTCCAAGAACTGGTATCAGGATCGCACGGACAATTATTACGATATGTTGGCTATGGTCAATCTGAGCGCGGTCTATAATAACAAGCAGGGATTCAATTGGGAGAGCAAAATGGATGCCCGTCTGGGATTCCGTCCTTATCCCAATGATACAAAGCATCAGTTTAAGGCTTCGGAAGACCAGTTGCGAATCAATACCAAAATCGGTTACCGTGCGACGGATCATTGGAATTATACCTTTTTTACGGAGGGGACAACACAGATGCTGAGGCACTATTATGATAATAGCGAGGAGGTACAGTCGGATTTCCTGACTCCGTTGACTTGTGTGGTTTCGCTCGGTATGGAGTATAAATGGGTCTACAAGAAATTTAATGTTACAGTCAATTTGTCGCCTTTGGCATATAATCTGAAATATGTTAACCGAGGCAATCTGGCAACGGCTCATGGTATTGAGGAAGGGCGAAAAACCTATCACAAATTCGGTCCTTTCTTGAAAATTAATTATACTTGGAATTTATGGGACAATATCAGTTGGACGAGTCGTTTTTATTGGTTCTCCGATTTAAGCTTGACTCAGATCGAATGGGAGAATACGTTCGATTTCAAAGTCAATAAGTATATTAAAGTCCAGCTCTTTTTGTATCCCCGCTTCGACGACAGTTCGTTAAGTTATAAGAGTCCGCAGAACGGACGGTATTTCATGTTCAAACAGTGGTTCAATCTGGGTATGGAATATTCTTTCTGACGACGAAGATTGTTTGAAAAGATGATAAGCATCCTGCAATTATGAAAACGGGAAGTGGAGTAGGAAGACCCTGAACTTCACTTCCCGTTTTTTATGTCGTATCTGATTTAAAAAAATACACGTACGTTATCCGTTCTCAGGTGTTGAAAACAGACGAATACCGGCGGCCTATTTTTCCAGAATGGACTTGTTGATCGATTCGATGTAGTCCAGCAATTCTTCGCGTCCCCTTTTGTTTTCTGACGAAGTGATGAAATGAGGGGGCAGCTCTTCCCACTGTTCTTTGAGCTTTTCGAGATATGCCGATACGTTAGTTTTTAGTTTTCCGTTACCCAGTTTGTCCGCTTTTGTAAAGACAATGCTGAACGGGATGCCGTTTTCGCCCAGCCATTCCATGAATTCCAGGTCGATTTTTTGAGGTTCATGCCGGCTGTCGATGAGCAGGAACAGGTTAACCATTTGTTCCCGAAGCAAGATATAGTCGGAAATGATTTTTTGGAGTTTTTCCTTCTCCTTCTTTCCGCGTTGCGCATAGCCATAACCAGGCAGATCGACCAGATACCATTCCTTATTGATCAGAAAATGATTGATCAGCAGGGTCTTGCCGGGGGTTGCTGAAGTCTTGGCCAGTTTACTGTTGCGGGTAAGCATGTTGATCAGGCTGGATTTGCCTACGTTGGACCGTCCGATAAAGGCATATTCGGGCATATCCGTGGCCGGACATTTGCTGACTAATGAGTTGCTGACGATGAATTCTGCGCTTTTGATTTCCATAATAAAATCCAATTTTTGGGCAAATATACGTCTTTTTCGGTTTGTTTTGGCTATCTTTGCATAAAATCAAAAGATATTTATTGTCTGCATGAACCAGCAATATCCCTCAGCCTTGTTGGAAAAGGCCGTAAATGAATTTGCCAAACTGCCCGGAATCGGCCCCCGAACGGCCTTACGCTTAGTACTTCATCTTCTTCGTCAGAACGAGGAGACTGTAGACAGTTTCGGCTCGTCTGTGATCCGGCTGAAACACGACGTGAAATATTGTCGGATATGTCATAATATATCCGACACGGATGTGTGTGCCATTTGTGCCGATCCACAGCGTGACCCTTCTACGATTTGTGTCGTGGAGAATATTCAGGATGTGATGGCTATCGAGCATACGAATCAGTATCGGGGAGTATACCATGTGCTGGGTGGCGTGATATCGCCTATGGACGGATTGGGACCTTCCGATCTTCAGATAGAATCTTTGATCGACCGGGTGAAGGAAGGTCATATCTCGGAGATTGTCTTGGCATTGAGCCCGACGATGGAAGGAGACACCACCTGCTTCTACATATTCAGAAAACTTGCGGACTGTAACGTCAGATTAAGTATTATTGCGCGTGGCATAGCCCAGAACGATGAGCTGCAATATACCGATGAGGTTACTTTGGGACGTTCTATCGTGAACAGAGTTCCGTTTCATGGAAATTTATAACAGAAATGACAGATAATCATATCGATAAATTGGTAAGGATTTTAAAAGTAGACTATACGGTCGTCATCGTCGTAGTGTTGGCGATAGTGGCTGCTTATGAATTGGAATGGCTGGAAATGGGAGGATTGATCGGGAATGACGTAGCCGCGTTCTGGTTGGAGAATACCGGCATTCTTTTGATGATCGCCTTGTTGCCTTTGGCACTCAAAATGTTTAAAACCGTCATTCAGCGTAAAGGGCTGGCGTTGACATATGATAAGCAGTTGGCATTGTATCTGCGAATGAGCCGGTTCAGGCTTGGACTGCTGTGGTTTGTATGTCTTTATAATGTGGTGTTGTATTATGAGACGCTCAATGATATTGGTGCCATGTGTGCTCTGGTTGCCTTTTTATCCATGCTTTTCTGCATTCCGGGAAAGCAGAAAATAAATGATGAGCTGGCTGACATTGATCATGCAGCTTGACAAGATTAGGAAAAGACGCTATGAAGATAACATTCTTAATACCTCCTGTATTGGATGGTGGACTGCCGGCGGAGCGTTCTTCCGGATGTACCCGTGTGGTTTATGCAACTCCCAATATATATGAACTGACCGTAGTCGCACTGTTGGAACGTGAAGGATATGAGGATCTTCATTACGAAGATTTTGTCTATACCCGTCGTTCGCCTGAGCAGTTCCGGTCTTTTCTGGAGCAGGATGGCAGTGACATTTATTGTCTGTGGACTGTCAACCTGTCTTTGAAAAACGATGTGGCCGTAGCTGATCTCATCCATGGGCTGGTTCCGGGAGCTTATGTGTTTATGCTGGGACCAGGTCCTACTTATTATACCCGGGAATGTCTGACTCACGAGCGTACGGTTGTCGTGCGCGGCGAACCGGATATGGCCGTTTGTGAACTGGTCAATGCCTTGCGCGATGCTGCAGACTGGCGGACAGTCGATGGCATATCCTATTTGCAGGAGGGTAAGCCGGTCCATAATAAAATGCACACCTTGGTCCGGGATTTGGATGCGATGCCGTTTCCGGCCCGTCATTTTGTGGCACAGCAAGTGTATCATAATCCCAAACTGAAAATAACTCCTTATACCACAGCGCTGACATCCAGAAGCTGTCCCTTTAAATGTATTTATTGTGTGCCGAGCTCACTCACCTTTGCGCGCGAAATAGAGAATCGTCGGGTTAATGGCAAGAAACCTTTCGTTTCGTTTCGTTCCGTAGAAAGCGTGGAGGAAGAAATGAAGCTGTTGGCCTCTCAAGGTTATAAGGCCATCGGCTTTATGGACGACAATTTTATCTGGACGGAAGAACGGACGTTGGCCATTTGCAAGGTGATGAAAAAATACGGGTTGAAATGGGGGTGTCAGGCACGGGTCGATGCAATTACCGAGAATATTGCCCGGGCATTGGGAACATCCGGATGTCTTTATGTGGATCTGGGAGTAGAATCATTTAACGATGAGGTGTTGAAGTTTATCCGTAAGGGTATTACTCAGAAGCAGATATATGAGGCTATCGGCTTACTGAAAAAATATAAGGTTCCGGTAAAGCTGAATATTCTGATAGGTACCAGTCCGCTTGAGACTAAGGAAACGCTGAAAGATACGTTACGTCGCGCCAAGGCTCTGCGTGTGGATCAGATCATGTTTAATATCGTTTCGCCGTTTCCAGGTACGGAATTTTATAAGATGGCCAAAGACAACGGATGGATCGAAACCGGCGATTATGTACCCACCGACGTACAGCGTCATTCCATACTGAGCTATCCGCATTTGTCTGCCCGCGAAATGGAACGCATATTGTTTAGAAACAATCTTTCTTATTTTCTTTCGCCGTATTTTATCTTCAGTCAGTTAAGACGATTTACAAGCTGGAAGGAATTTTTCTATGCTTTGAAAATTCTGAAAATAAAATTGTTTGGATAGTTGTTATGGGGAGTGTGTCTATAGTGATCATCACATGGAACGGGATGCGACATCTGCAAAAATGTCTGGCCTCCCTGGCGAGCTATTCCAAACGTCCGGGCGTGGAGATTATTCTGGTCGACAATGGTTCGCACGATGGTACGGATCAGTGGGTGAGAGATGCTTATCCGAGTGTACGTTTTGTCGCGTTGAAAGAAAACAAGGGAGTGGCTTATGCGCGTAACCGAGGACTCGAACTGGCCAAAGGCGATTTTCTGCTGATTCTGGACAATGATACGGTTGTGACAGAAACGGCGCTCGACGGTATGACCCGATATCTGGAAGAGCATCCAGAAGTGGGGCTTTGCGGTTGTCGTCTTATTGACGCAAACGGTATTGTGCAGGAGAGTTGTAAGAAGTTTCCTGGAATATGGGAAAAAACAGCCAATCTTTTATATGGAAGCCGCTATCGTTATGCGTATGGAAAGAAACGGATGGCCGAGCCGTTCGAACCGGAATATCTTATTGGGGCCTGTCAGTTGATACGTCGGCAAGCATTTGAAGATGCCGGTTTTCTGGACGAACGGATTTTCATTGGTCCGGAAGATGCGGATTTCTGTTTGCGAGTACATGACAAAGGATGGGGGATACGTTATTTGCCACAGTTTACGATCATGCATTCTTGTCAGCGTCTGACCAATCGTCATTTGTTTTCAAAGTTGGGCCGTAAGCATGTAGCCGCTTTGTTTTATTTATATTGGAAATATAAACGACTGATATGACAAGTTATCTGATCAATGAACGGATTCGCCTGCGGGCATTGGAGCCGGAAGATATTGATTTTTTGTATGCCGTTGAGAATGATCCCGCACATTGGATCGTGAGTGGGGTCACCGAACCTTATTCCCGCTACACGCTACGGCGATACATAGAGACGTCGCAGAACGATTTGTATGCAGATCGCCAGCTACGGTTAATGATCGTTGATCTGGAAGACGGTCATCCGATTGGTGCGGTAGATCTGAGTGATTATGATCCTTATCATCAGCGGGCGGCAGTCGGTATTGTCGTCGAGGCATCCAGCCGTTGTTTGTCTTACGGTACACAGGCGCTTGATCTGCTCTGTGAATACAGTTTTGGATATTTGCATCTTCATCAGTTGTATGCTTATGTGGCATCGGACAATGTTGCGAGTCTTTCCCTGTTTCATAAATGCGGGTTCGTATGCTCGGGAGAACTGAAAGATTGGTTAAACACTTCGGTCAGGATCTATCAGTCGGTGTATCTCCTGCAAAAGATCAGTTCTTATTGATAAATCTTATATTGAAATTTGGATAATTCCAGTAAAAGCATTACCTTTGCACTCGCAATCGGGAAATACCGGTAGTAACAAAAACTGGTGCGTTAGTTCAGTTGGTTAGAATACATGCCTGTCACGCATGGGGTCA
>artificially_reared_2__coassemble_710_pt1 | contig 15479 bp, 13 predicted proteins | sample artificially_reared_2__metabat2_low_PE_008 | metagenome-assembled genome bin artificially_reared_2 | reverse complement strand
GATTCGGGTGAAGGGAACTTTCTGGATCTGCACATTGTCGCTTATTGTCCTTTTTTGTATTCCTTACCTGGATCAATGGAATGGTATTTATGAATTCTGCTGTATAGCCATAGTCTTCCCTGTGCTGGTCTGGCTGGGTGCTTCGGCGTCAGAATCAACAACAAGCTCCCGATGCTATAATTTTCTGGGAAATATCTCCTATCCGCTTTATGCCATTCATTATCCATTGATGTATCTGTTTTATTCATGGTTGCTTGAAGCGGAACGACATTCGCCGGGCGAAATCTGGTCCGTTGCAATTATAACCTATCTGGGAAGCGTTCTTTTGGCTTATCTTTGCATGAAATGCTATGATATACCTGTCCGGAAACGTTTGAGCAGGATCTTTATTAGGAAAGAATAGTCCATAAAAAGAAAATTAAGTTTATCTGAAAAGGATTTACCGTTTATTTTTCTATATTTGAAATCTGAAAAGATTAAACCGATGATACCATGAACCCCAAATATGCCACTATATTCGGAATTGTTCTTTCTGCAGCCTTATTTATCGACTGTGAAGATATGAAAAAACAGACCCGTGATCCTGTTCCAGTGGCAGACAGTGTGCTGACCGAAGTATTTGTACCGGAAACGGAGCAAGTTCTTATCATTCCGCCCCTGATGCCCGAAGACATCATCCTGACAAAAGAATTCTTATATGACAAATACACGCTCGAGGACATTTATCCTTATAAGGACACGACGCGCAGTTTCAAATGGGAAACCATCAGAAAAAGTTTGGCTTTTGTAGAAAACTTTCAGCAGGACCCCGGGAAATGGGTTGTCCTTCAAAACTACAAGAATGTCAATCAATATCCGCCTTTGGTTAAGAAATACACGTATAATAAGGATCGGCTGGTGTCCGATACGTTGGGAGTATCACGTTACCAGTCCGTGCCGTTATACGCTCCGGAAGATACCGTAACCCCAGAACTGTACGGACCAGACGGCAGCATAGCCCGCTATTTGGGGCGTGAAGGCAGTTTCCTGCGCATACAGCCTTTGTTGATCGGTAAGGAATGGCTGGTCCCCGAACGGTATTTATATCAATTGGAAGACACCGTGACCTTCCAGCATGTTGTCGTTGTTGACCGAAAAGACCAGAATATAGCTACACTGGAACACATCAAGCGCGGTGAATGGAAAATACGGAGTATGAATCCGGCTACAACCGGTAAATTTAATCCGCCTTACGGACAGGAAACTCCTTTGGGCATTTTCCTGCTGCAACAGAAAAAGAGAAATATGTATTTCTGGAAAGACGGAACAAAGGAAATCGGCGGTTTTGCTCCTTATGCCAGCCGGTTTACCAACGGCGCACACATCCACGGCGTACCGGTCAATCTACCCAGAAAAGAGCCGATAGAATACAGCTGGTCGCTCGGTACTACGCCACGTTCGCACATGTGTGTCCGGAATGCCACATCGCATGCCAAGTTTATTTATGATTGGGCTCCGACGTGGAGCACTTTGGTTATCGTAATCGAATAAACACTTCTTTTCTATTTTTAACTCACTGATTTGAAAAGAAATAAAATAAAGACGTACCTTTGCAACCGGTTTCTGAAAATACGGATTGTATGGTACGTCTTTTTTGTTCTGTTTCCCTTTTCTTACTCCCCGGTTTCTTGCTCGTATCCAAGGTTCGGGCTTTGCCGGATACGGATCTGCCTGTTGCCACAGAGGTAAAAGCAGATACGGATTCATGGCTGTCGCTGTATGAAGACCTGAAACTGGACAGTCTCGTCAGCCGTAGAGCTTTCCGACAGGCGATAGCAGGTTTTAAGAAAATTGAAAACCGCAAGAAAAATATTCTGACCCTGATTGATTTTTCCAAGCCATCTACCGAAAAGCGCTTGTTTGTGATCGACATGGGCCGGCGCAAATTGCTATATGCATCGCTGGTTGCTCATGGGCGTAATAGTGGCGAGAATTATGCGACCTCCTTTTCCAATCAAAACGGTTCTTATAAAAGCTCATTGGGCTTTTATCTGACCAGTGAAACCTATCAGGGAAGCAATGGCTATTCACTCCGTCTGGACGGACTGGAAAAAGGCATCAACGATAAGGCACGTGAGCGGGCCATTGTGATGCATGGTGCGGCGTATGCCAATCCGGCAGTAACCCGTTCCGGACGTTTGGGCCGCAGTTATGGTTGTCCGGCCGTTCCCCAGGCCCTCGCCCGTCCGATCATCGACACGATCAAAGGAGGTAGTGTTCTTTTTATCTATGCTCCGCAACAGGATTATCTGGCCCAAAGCACAATCTTGGATGAAGCAGATTTATTCCCAGCCTTTTCCGGCATAGAAATCTAAGATTTTCTTGCGCAGCAACCATTCATATTTAGCCTGAACACGATCGCTCGCAGCTTTAAGAAACAATGTACGCTGGTTTTGGAGTTGAGTGGCATCGGATTTACCGTTCAGATATTTTTGTTCCATGGTGTGGTATGCGGCAGCAGCGGCTTCCCAAGCCGTCTGGCTGGCAGTATATTGTGTTCGTGCGGCTCGGGCATTATAATAGGCTTGCTGGATTTCCTTATAAAGTTGCTTTTTGGTATCGTCGAGCTGTATGGTCTGCAAAACTTGTTGCAGACGGGCCGAACGTATGGCATTACGCGTCTGAAAACGATTAAAAATCGGGACACTTAAGGAAAGACTCACGTTTTGTGTGAAATTATCGCGTAATTGTCTTCCGAACGTCTGAGTTTGAAATCCGGAAGTTTTATAGTAACTGGTACCGATACCGGCACCCAGAGAAATCTGCGGATAATATCCGGCACGGGCAATCCGGATTCCCGTTTCTGCACTTTTCAGGCGTAATTTCTCGGCTTCGACCTGTGGTTTGATCTCCAGTGCAGCAATATAGACCTGTTCAGGATGCAATATGTCCGTAGTCAGCGTATCGCCTTCGGCCGGAGCTATCTGAAAATGATCCGGTGAAGGCAGTTCAAGTAACTGGGACAGATCGAGCAAAGCCGTCCGGTAATTGTTATCGGCTCGGACAAACGCCAGTCTGTTCTGTTCGAGCTGTGAGCGAGCTTCAAGCACGTCGGCTTCTGCCTTCTTTCCGTTCTTAAAATAGGCTTCAATCTGATGCAGCAGATATTCCTGATTCTCGACTTCACGAGCTGAGACTTGCTTTAATTCTTCCTGATAAAGAACATTCAGATAAGCCGATGCAACCTGCAGACTAATCTGCTCACGGGCATACTCCAAATCGCAGGTAGCTGCTTCAAGGTTCAATCGGGCCTGCTTCTGACTGTTCTGTATTTCAAAGCCGGTAAAGATCGGTACGCCGGCATTCAATCCGAAACTCGTACTTTGTGTGTTCCGGTTGGCGTACGTATTGTCAGAAGTTAAGGCGCGGCCAAAACCGAAAGACTGGCCGGCACTGCCGTTAAGATCAGGCAAACGGCGCATTTTCTGATTGTCGAGCGTTATTTTTTGTTGTTCCACTTGTACGGTCTGACGTTGTATTTGCAGATTGCTGCAACGCGCCTGCTCAATGCATTGTGCCAGTGTCCAAACTTTGGGACGACAGGTACTGTCTGACGGCTCCGCTGCATGCAAGTTCGAGATACACGAAAGCGACAGGCAGCAGAACATACTCATTGATAACGGGTGAAATATACGATTTGACATAACGAAAATCTGATTTTAAAAAGAACTCTTGTTTTGATTGTACTAATCCGGGATCTGAATGTTTCCGCGCACCTTATCCTGTTGATTTAGTCCGCTCTTAATCTCGATTTTTATTCCGTCACTGACCCCAGTGACTACCTGACGACGTTCGAACAGTTGCGGAGATTCTTGTCTGAGTAGATAGACAAATGTCGTATCCCCACTGAATTCAATACACCCCTCGGGTATGGCAAGAACGTTTCGGGCCTGGTCTAAGATAATTTCTGCATTGGCACTGTAGCCCGAACGGATACGGGTGCCGGATGAATCGCGCAGGGCCGCCTCAACTTCAAACTGATTGGTACCATTGGTTTCGACTGCCTTTGGCGAAATATATTCCAGAACAGCCTGAAATTTCTGGTCCTGCAAGGCTCCGATGGTTAGTGTTACGGGCATGCCTTCATGGATCTTTCCTACTTCAGTCTCGTCAATTTTACCCTTAAACAACAGATCGTGCATATTGGCAACCGATGCGATTGTTGTACCGTCGTTCATGGTGTTGCTCATGATAACGGAATTACCCACTTTCACCGGAATATCCAGAATCAGTCCGTCGATCGTACTGCGTACTAAAGTTGTGCTGAAAGATGCATTGCTTTTTGAAATACCTTCACGGATAATATTCAAGGCATCTTCACGATTCCGGAGCTCTTCCTGATTCTGTTCCAAAGTTACCCGCGCCTTGTCAAATTCCTCTTCACTCACTAATTTCTGTTCGTATAGATTCTTCATCCGCTGAAAATCCTTTTCAGTCTGGCGTAAATTAATTTCCGCCATCCGCACACTGCTTTCGGCAGAATTGAGTGAAGACATCTCCGGAATGACCTTGACTTTAGCTATAACTTCATCCTTTCGAACTTGTTCGCCGGCTTTCTTATAGATTTCCGCAACGATACCGTTTATTTGGGGTTTAATCAGAACTTCATCACGAGGTTCAATTTTACCGGTGACAATTGTTGTTTTATATAAATCTGTGGTTTCAGGGCTGATTACCTGATAAACTGATTCTTTCTTTGCGGATTTCTGATAGAGAAAGATAAAAGTACCGGCGAAGAGTAAGACGACAAGGAAAAGAATTCCCCATTTAAAAAACTTTTTCATAATTGTTTATGCTGTATTTATTTTTTAGGATAACCTGAATTCATTATTCATCACGCATGGCATCGACAGGCTTGATATGCGATGCCCTTAAAGCTGGCGCCAGACCGGCCAAAACACCCAAGAATGCAATGAGAAAAGCTGCTCCCACGGCAAAGCCAAAAGATATCTGAAACTGTGCAGAAGGTACTCCATCGACCGTATTGGCCAGTTCGAGACACTGAAGTATGAACACGGCAAACGTAATACCCGCCATACCGGCCACTATGGTCAGCAGCAGACTCTCAAGAATCACTTGAATCAGTATATCCGCCGGACGGGCACCAATGGCACGCCGGATACCGAACTCCACTGTCCTTTCTTTAACCGTGACCATCATAATATTACTTACACCAACGATACCCGCCAGTAAAGTTCCCAACCCGACCAGCCAAATCAGGAAGCGTACCCCTTGAAAAAGATTGTCCATCATCGTAAACATCAGTTCTGCTGAAAAAATAAAGGATGCAAATTTATCGTCGGGAGCAATATAATGTGCCCGATGAATAATCTGACGAATCTCTTGCTCCATTTTGCTGATCCGGTATCCACTGCGTGCAGTCAGGGCAAGAGCATCTACCCGGCTTCCGTAATTCTGAGCTTTTTGCAGCACGGGAAAAGGTACTTGAACGGTTGTTTCGGGATCACCGCCCATACTGATGTTGCTCCCTCCATAGTTAACTCCGACAATGCGGTAATAGCTGTTTTCCACTTTGATAAAATGACCACAAGGATCTCCCCCTCCAGGAAACAGTTCTTTGTAAATTCGCTTTCCGATGACACATACTTTGCGTTCTTCGTGAATATCCATATCGTTGAGCGTCCGACCATAACGTATATCCGTCTGCTCCACACGGGCCATGTCCGGATAAATGCCATAGATACTGCAATTCGTCTTCAAATCCTGAACAGCAGCCGTTTTCCCGTAAAACATCAGTAAGGGGGTAACCACATCAAGTTGCGGCAGGGCAGCACGCAAACGGGCTACATCGGCATTCTCAAGCGACCAGGAACGACCTTTCTGAAAACCTTTGTAGGGCATCGTGGTCCTGCCGGAAAATACAAATGCAGAATTGGTTGCGAAACCTTTAAAGTTCCGGCTCAGCTTATCTTGAAGCCCCTGTCCGCCTCCCAACATGACCACGAGCATAAAAATGCCCCAAAAGACACCAAAAGCCGTCAGCAGACTTCGAGTTTTGTTTCGGACGACCGTAACACCGATCTCGTTTAATGAATCTCTGTCTATTCTCATATTATTCTGCTTTTAAAGCCTCGACTGGTCGTACACGGACAGCCTTCCGCGCCGGGAAAAATCCAGCTAAAAGGCCGGCCAGGACCAAAGTCAGCGTTGCCTCCACGGCTATGCGGATGTCAACGGTCGGATTTTTGAACATCTGGATGGTCTGACCATAAATTTCCATTTTCGTTCCCTCAGCCAGGATATTCATATATTCCGTTACGGCAATCCCGGCAACTAAGCCGACATAGCCGAACAACAGCGTGATGGTGACACTTTCCAGCAAGATCATATTCAAAATCACCCGTGGCCGGGCTCCAAGGGCTTTACAGATGCCAAATTCGCGCGTACGCTCTTTGACTGTGATCAGCATAATGTTACTTACACCGACAATGCCACTCAGCAACGTACAAATCCCCACAAACCATAAAGCAATGGTCAAAAGACGCATGGCTTCGTTCGTATCCTGATTCTGTTTCAACCGGTTCCAGATCCAGATACCTCCAGGATCCTCCGGAGCGAAATCTTTACGCGAAGCCATCATTCTGCGTACACCGGACTCAAACGACTGATTGTCTTCGGCCGTAGGAAGATTTCTTACCGATAGTGCAAACATGTCAACAGCCTCACCTTTTCCGAACAAAAGTGCCTGCGTGGTAAACGGAATATACGACGGTCGATCGCTCGTATTTCCGGCATCCTGATAAAGTCCGACAACCAGAAAGGCAAGCTGGTTGATCCGTACTGTCTTTCCGAGCGCATCTTCCGGACGGTCGAAAAGTTGTTCCGCAACCCCTTGATGCAATACAACAACCTTACGACGCTCTTCGATGTCTGTATCATTCAAAAACCTTCCGATATACATGGAAAAACGTTTCAGGTCAAGATACTGCGGATAGACCCCGAGCAAGCTCTGCGTAACATAATCTTTCATCGTACTGATCGTCATGTTCCCTTGCCAATGTTGCACCTGAGCCTGTGTAATATGATCAGGAAAACGCTCGGATGCCGCCCGAGCATCGCGTTCGTAGAGTTCTATGCTGCGTCCTGCCGGATAACCGCCGAACGGCAAGGTCGTGGAAGAACTACGCACCTCGACGACATTGGTTGCCATTGTTCCGGACGCACTCTGAAAAGCGTGAATCAATCCGTTTCCGGCACCAAGCAAAACAATCAGAATGAAAATACCCCAAGCCACGGACAGACCCGTCAATGCCGTACGCAGTTTGTTCCGACAGATGGTCGTCGCGATTTCTTCAAGCAAATCTCTCATGACATTCTAATTCTATTTCTATACACATAGTTCTTCTATTTCATCATTCCGTTTATGCCAAACGGTGAAGCCTTGTGGTCGCTATTCTCTTCTATCTGCCCGATCATACCGTCCTTGATATGAATAATCCGATTCGTCTGGTTGGCCACACCGCTTTCGTGGGTCACAACAATGATCGTCTGCCCTTCTTCATTGAGTTGTTTGAGTAGCTGCATGACTTCGACCGAGGTTCTACTGTCCAGCGCTCCTGTCGGCTCGTCGGCCAGCAGAATCTGTGGTTGCGTAATCAATGCCCGGGCTATGGCCACGCGCTGTTTCTGTCCGCCTGAAAGTTCGTTCGGCAGATGATGGGCCCATTCGGCCAGTCCGAGCCGGTCGAGATATTCCAGTGCCAGCGCATTCCGTCTTTTACGGTTCACGCCACGATAAAATAAAGGTAATGCCACATTTTCAAGGGCATTCTTGAATGGAATCAGATTGAACGACTGAAAGACAAAGCCGATCATCCGGTTTCGGTAGTCGGCGGCTTTGCTTTCGCTCAGGTCGCGAATCAGTTTTCCGTCCAGATAATAGGAACCTTCGTCATAATTGTCCAGAATACCTAAAATGTTCAGCAACGTAGACTTTCCCGATCCGGATGCGCCCATAATGGAAACAAACTCTCCCCGTTCGATATGAAGATTGATTCCCTTGAGCACATGCAACGGTTGTCCGTTGTTATACGTCTTATGTATGTTTTCAAGCTGTATCATAGAAGATTATTGATTATAACAGTCGAATAGTTTCAGACTTTTCTGCATGCTAAATTACTCATTTCGACTATAAATCATGAATCAAAATGATTTTTTATCAGATTTTATTTTTACCGGCTTATAGGTGTCAGAGTAAAGTCAGCGGCCGAAAGCCAGGTGCCGCGCCACGGTTTGCCGGTAAAGGCCGGTACGTTGGAAACACCATAACGCAATTCGCCGGGTTTTGTAACAACAATGCTGTCTACTACCACACGACTCCAGCCATACCCCTTTCCATCATGACGTTCGCAAATCTCATGATAACGGATGCTGTCAGAGACAGAAAGACTACCGGTAGCAATGCGTTCCTGTGCATCAAGCCAAATGTTTCCCTGATCGTTACCACAAGGCGGGATTTCCTGTTTGTAGACAGCGGTTCCCAATTGTGCGTAAATATATGCTCCGATACCATCGGCACGTCCCACAGCCTCCAAACGATACAGACCCGGCTCCACCGTTTCTTTCTTCTCCAGCTGATATTCCATCAACCCGTCAACATTACGGCCATGCAAATAGCGCTGCGAACCATTACTGTAATAATGCCCCCAGTCGATATAATCATCAGAGCAATTTTTGTGTACCAGTACATTCCAATCGTTTTGTTTCAGATAGTTGTATTCCCACTCGGGTGCATAGAATCCGTTGATGGAATAAGCTTTTATTTGATTCTCACGGTAAATTTTAGCCACAGTAATTGAAGTTGTAGTCGTAAAAATACCGAATAACACCAGTGCGACAAGCCATACAATAAACAAGGGCATCCGCTTATTGGAAGCTATTGTGGTTTCTTTTCCCCAAAAATGTCCCAGCCATTGCACGAAGATATAAACAGGAATAGCCAACAGAACCAGTAAACAAAAAGCCGACACCCAAAAGCCTAAACTAGCCATCAGAGGTAAATGATCTAATGTCTGCAACATAACAGCATCAGCATTCCCAAAAAACAGCGAACCAAATCCGGCTACTGAAGCATACAGCGCCACACCAACACCAAACACCACGGCCAGTAAGGCAATCAGTAAGGCAACGGCGATACTGCCCAGGCAAACATACAGAATGAATTTGAAAAGACCGGCAAACAGATCCATGATCGTCGTCAGGCAGCCGCGCGCCTTGCTCACCGTCTGAGGCGAGCGTACAAAATCCTCAACCTTACCGGCTCCGTTCAGAATCTCTTCGCGCAGGTTTTCCATATTGACCGGTTCACCGCGCATGAGCAGTTTGTCTTCTGGCGTTTTTGCTTCAGGAATAATCAACCAACAAAACAGATAAATCAGTAAACAGACACCTTGAGTTACGAATACCAGCAGAATTGCCAGAATCCGCAGCGCCATCGTATCTACTCCAAAATATGCCGCTAAACCCGACAGCACACCGGCTATTTTCTTATCATCCGGATTACGGTACAGTTTCTTCCGAGGTTTCTCAGCCTGTGGCTGCACATCGCTTTCCTCTTCAGCGCCGTCCAACTGTTCCGGACTTCCGATACGACGGATAATGGCCTCGACATGTTCCATCGTGACCGCTTCTACTCCCGATGCCTTTAATTCAGCCATCAGTTCTGCCACCCGGTGTTCAATATCGTCGGCAATCTCTTCGCCATCCTCGCGTTTGGCAAAATAGCGCTTCATGTCCTCCTGATAACGGACAAGCAATTCATAGGCATCTTCATCTATATTATACAATGCCCCAAACAAGTTTATCGTAATGTTCTTCTTCATTCTGATTCTATTATATGGTTTTCCTGACTGTTTTTCAGATGCGTCACCGTGTGCACCAGTTCGCTCCAGGCCGCATCCAGACCGCTGAGGAAGACTCTGCCCTCATCGGTCAGTTCATAATACTTTCGGGGTGGTCCCTGTGTAGACTCCTTCCATTCATACGTGAGCAGTCCGTCTTTCTTGAGTCGGGTCAGCAAGGGATAGAGCGTTCCTTCCACAACGATCAGCTCGGCGTCCTTCAGGCGGCTGATAATGTCCGAAGCATAAAACGCCTCCTCACGGAGCAGGAGCAGCACACAGTACTCCAGCATCCCCTTGCGCATCTGCGATTTAGCATTTTCTATGTTCATAGGCTTTACTTTTTTAGAAGCATTGTTTTGGCCAAACATTTTCCTTCATGCCGCAAAGATAGGTATTACTTTGGTACTATGCAATACATAGTAGTATATTTCTCGACATTATTCGCTAAAAATACGGTGTACAAGCCCGATTCCAGACGTCTGTAAATCGGCTCTGTACACCGTTAACTTCCAGAAATTGCATACATTACATCATGGGAACCCGAAGAAGAACATGATTACTGTTTCTTCCAGAACGGTTTAACCGGGTATCCGAACTCGGTTTTCCAGAAAGCATCAGTAATATCTGAAGTGATCCCCGACCTTTTGGCTGCAATTACGGGAGCACCTTGCACCGCTCCATGCAGCAGCGCCTGTTCTACGCGCGAAATGTTGTCATCGCGATACCAGAAAGCCGGCTCATTTTGATATTCATGCAGACGGCCGATTGATGTATTATTCAAAATCAGAGAATTCCATTCCTGATTGTCCGTACCGTTCCAATTGCTGATTTTGTCATAGACAAACCGGGCCGTAACCCAGGACGAATCCGCCTGAATGCTCAGAGCCTCCATCCGGCAATCCCGCAATCTGAAGGATGTTCCCTCCAAGGCTAAAGAGTCCGTTTTCCAATTTTGCAATTCCACGACGGTATGCATACGGTTCTCCACAGAAAGCAACGTGTCGGTACAGATCAGTATTCCGTTTGTATAAAGACGCATTGCTTTCAGATAATCTTTTCCTTCGTGACGCATCTTCTCGCGCGCCGGATAATCAAAGAACAGATGCAGGGTATCATGTCGCAATTCTGTTTTCAGATAAGGATATAATTCCGGAGTCATCCGGATGCCCGATTTTGTTTCTTCTATCAACGACTCATCAACAGGACGAACGGACGAAATGGGATTAATCGACAGATTCAAATTCAACTGCACTCCACAGAGCGACTGTCTGTGTATTTTTGCATTGGTTGTATCTTTTTGATTCACCTCCGGAACCCATTCAGCACAATACACCTCCAGGCTGTCTACCAGAACCAGATGCTTGAAAGCTGGTAAAGGGTACCAGACAGCGTCTTTGACATATAGTGGATTTCCATTAGGAACACGAGAATATTTCTGTATCAAGTACGTGCAGAATATACTGGAAAGAAATACCAGAGCCGTCAATCCGATGACCACTTTTGTACTGCATCGCATCCGGGAATAAGCCAGCCGCATATCCCCAAAGCGCCAATAAGCCAATGCAGTGCAAACAAACAGAACCAACAAAGGTAATCCCCAATTCAAAATATCCTCAATCCATAAAGGATAAACCACTTTCGTTTCGGTATGCTCATACTGGCTGACCAGCGTAAGATTAACGGCTGTCCAAAGAATGGCACTGGATATTAGAAATGCTGCAGTTTTGATAAATCCGTTCTTCCTCCAGAAAGTACTACCTAAAATAAACAGAGACTGTAGAGCCAACGAATATATTAACTCTTTACCCTCAAGCACTTCCCTGATTATGAGATGGAAAGCCTTAAAATCCGGAAAAACTGCAGAACAGACCAGAATCCGAACCAGATCGGCCGCAAATAAGGCTACATAAAACATCAGATAAGTAAAAGGCACAATATAGATCCAGCGCACCAGAAACTTTTCTCCAGTAGAAGCCGGAAGCGACAGATAAGCCTGTAACCCCTGCCGATCCGTTGCTCCGTACATAAAATCCGAACCGCGACTGGAAACAGCCAAAGAAAGAAGAAATACATAAAAAACATGCCCAATCTCACCGAGGACCGAGCTCGTTCCATGGTTATATACAAAACGTCCCATATCCTGCATATAAATCAGCGTGCACCAGGTAAAGATAACGGCCATCACGCCGAAATACACCAACCAAGTCAGTAAGTAATGCTTTTTCTGCTCGTCCCATTCCTTCGCGATCAGGGACTTTATTCGAAATAAATTCAGTTTCATAATATTCTTTGTTTTTTATGGATTAAATAGACGACCAACCTTCTTCTTTCATCAGCTTTTTTGTTGCCTCCACACTTTGCACATACTCCTGATACAAGGACGTGATTTCTTCTATCGGAATGCCTAAAGTGTATATCTCATGGAAAAAACCGTTCAGGTCTTCGCCGATAAAAATACTTTTCCGGTATTCCAATACCAACTCACGTGCACCCGTCGAAACAAAATAACCGATGCCGCGCTTCATGTAAATTATGTTGCGATTCTGCAACATTTCGTACGCCCGCATGGTCGTATTGGCATTCACCTCCATCAATGCAGCAAACTCCCTTACGGAAGGAATACGCGCTTCTTCCTGATATTTTCCGCTCAGAATATCATCACCGATGCGGTCGGCTATTTGCCAATAAATAGGTTTTCCTTCTTTGAATATCATATCGTCTTCTTTTTGTCGCTCCTGGTTATCTTACTCGTGGCAGTAAAGAGTGCCGTAACTTCCTCACGTTTGTCCATCAGGGCGTTGAACAGCAATTCCAGATCCAGATCACCTTCCGTGCCGTTTTCATTGGGCAACAAGGCCGATACTCCCTGAAGCGACGGCATCTGATAAATTGCCCGACGCAATAATTCCGGGTCGGCTGTCCGGACAAAAGAAACGGTCCTGCACACCTCAGCCACTGTTTTCTGCAAGAGCATCTGCCCCTGATCGATCACCAACAGGCGATCCAGAAGATGTTCTACATCCAGCACCTGATGTGTCGAAATGATCACACCGCGCTCATCATTCATTTCCTGCACCAGGATCTTGCGGAACTGACTCTTTCCCGGAATGTCGAGCCCGTTGGTCGGCTCATCTAAAAAGAGCCACTCCGTATTGGCAGCCAGAGCAAAGCTGACAAACGCTTTTTTACGCTGCCCCATGGACAGACACTCCAGATGCAGATCCTCCGAAAGTTCAAAACAGTCGAGAGCACGTTTCAGCGTCTCGGCACTGAAGCGCGGATAAAACGGTGCCATGTAACGTACGTAATGATTCAAGGACACGGCCGGCAAAGAGAACTCCTCGGGCACCAAAAACAGTTTCTGCAACGAAGCGACCGAGCGGTTGCGCATATCCTCGCCATCCAGTAGTATCCGGCCTTCACAAGGAACTATCAGTCCGGCCATCAACCCCAACAGCGTCGATTTTCCGGCTCCGTTCTTTCCCAGCAAGCCATAAATCCCCCCTAACTTCAAATCAGCGTGAATATTCCGGAACACCTGCTTCCGTCCCTTGCGATAAACGAATGAAATATCTTCGATACGAATCATTGGAAATAAAATTAAGACATTAATATTAGTGTACTATTGTAGTAGTACACTGCAAATATATCATACATGACTCGAAAACACAAAGACATAGCCTGACTTTTATTCAAGAATTTACTTATATTAACATCTACGTTCACATACAAACATGGACTCATAGCCGGCAGCATGCTGTTTGCGATAACAAAACAGCGCAATTCCATTGCATGACGATGAAAGCAAATCTGCTGCACGCTATGACAACAGAGCATAAAAACGGGTACAGCAAATCATAAAAACTAATTATCCGGAAGAAAAAGTTCGAATATTTATTAGGCCATATACCGAAAAATAGTTATTTTTGCATCAGTAAAAACGAGATACAATAAAAAAGATCTCATTATATTACCTATTATAAATTAATGTAATTATGGTTTATTCACACGAAGTAGAAAACATGTGTTGTGTTGCCAAAGGTCCTAACCACGGACCAGCCCCAATTCCAGAAGAAGGAAAATGGGTACAGGCAAAGGAGATTAAGGACATCTCAGGTTTGACTCACGGTATCGGTTGGTGTGCTCCTCAGCAGGGTGCCTGCAAACTGACTCTGAACGTTAAGGAAGGTGTTATTCAGGAGTGTCTGGTTGAGACGATCGGTTGCTCTGGTATGACGCATTCAGCTGCTATGGCTTCAGAAATCCTGCCAGGCAAGACCATTCTGGAAGCATTGAACACCGACTTGGTTTGCGATGCCATCAACACAGCTATGCGTGAATTGTTCCTTCAGATCGTTTACGGTCGTACTCAGTCTGCTTTCTCAGAAGGCGGTTTGATGATCGGAGCCGGTTTGGAAGACTTAGGTAAAGGTTTGCGTTCACAGGTAGGTACTTTGTTTGGTACTTTGGCAAAAGGTACCCGTTATCTGGAACTTACCGAAGGTTACATCACTCGTATGGCCTTGGACAAGGACAATCAGGTAATCGGTTACGAATTTGTTCACATGGGTAAGTTCATGGAACAGATCAAGAAGGGTGTAGACGCCAACGAAGCATTGAAGGCTGTTACCGGCACTTACGGACGCTTCAAACCCGAACAAGGCGCAGTTAAATATATTGACCCACGTAAAGAATAATAAGGAGGATACAGATTATGATTAGACCAGTACAGTTTGAAAGTCAGGACCGTCGTATCAAGCAGATTTTGGCTGCTTTGAATGAAAACGGTATCAAAGACATTGAAGAAGCAAACGCAATCTGTGACGCAGCCGGCCTTGATCCGTATCTGACTTGTCAGGAAACTCAGGGTATCTGCTTCGAGAATGCTAAATGGGCTTACGTTGTAGGATGTGCCATCGCCTTGAAGAAAGGTTGCAAGAATGCAGCTGACGCAGCTGAAGCTATCGGTATCGGTTTGCAGGCTTTCTGTATTCCGGGTTCGGTAGCCGACGACCGTAAGGTTGGTTTGGGTCATGGTAACCTGGCAGCCCGTCTGCTCCGCGAGGAGACTCAGTGCTTCGCATTCCTGGCAGGCCACGAGTCATTCGCTGCTGCAGAAGGTGCAATCAAGATCGCAGAAATGGCAAACAAGGTACGTACCAACCCATTGCGTTGTATCTTGAACGGTCTGGGTAAGGATGCTGCCATGATTATCTCTCGTATCAACGGATTTACTTATGTTCAGACTAAGTTCGACTACTATACGGGCGAATTGAAGATCGTTAAGGAGACTCCGTACTCTGACGGTCCGCGTGCCAAGGTAAAATGCTACGGTGCAGACGACGTTCGCGAAGGCGTTGCCATCATGTGGCACGAGAACGTAGATGTATCCATCACTGGTAACTCTACGAACCCGACTCGTTTCCAGCACCCGGTTGCAGGTACTTACAAGAAGGAGCGTGTATTGGCTGGCAAGCCTTACTTCTCAGTAGCTTCCGGTGGTGGTACAGGCCGTACTTTGCACCCGGATAACATGGCTGCAGGTCCTGCTTCTTACGGTATGACCGATACTATGGG
>artificially_reared_2__coassemble_682_pt1 | contig 15910 bp, 12 predicted proteins | sample artificially_reared_2__metabat2_low_PE_008 | metagenome-assembled genome bin artificially_reared_2 | reverse complement strand
CCTTCACTTCTCCTTCACCTTATCCTTCACTTGCGACTTACTTACTTTCAGTATTTATATCTCATTTTGTAAATATTAGATCAAAACTACACTTGTTTTGTAAATATTGTTTTCCAAGAAAAAAGTAAAGCTTACTTTTTCAAAAGTAAACCTTACTTTTTTTAAAGTAAGCTTTACTTTTTTCTGAATAAGCCATATCCCCAAAGTCTTCCCCATGAACTTTTTCCATCTTTCCACGAATAGAGGTGAATAGCAGATATTCACCTATAATATATTGATTATCAGTATATTATAACCCATTTTGAAGAAGTGGATAGGTTTTACGAAAAAGCGACTTGGGGAAAAACACAGGGACCCATTTTCAAGTTCACCCTCCTTCACACGATCCTCCTCCTTCACCAAAACATTCTCTCTTCGCCATTCCGGACGAAACTTCACCATTCTGACGAAATGAAGCATGAATGACATTATACCCAAAAACGACATTCCCAACTTACAATAATGCGATGTGACCTCACGACCACATCGCACCACTTTATGATTATAAAAGACAGAAATGAAATACTGAATTTGATCATTGATTATCATCCAATGCCTTTGCGATTGCGTCATTCAGACTGGCAAAATGAGCTTTTGACGTTGCATCCGCTCCATTTCTGGCACCAGCAGCCGTACGCGTCTTCAAGACTCGCAACGCTGCAAGCACAGGCGGGCGAAGCTCGGACGTGATACGGGCTGACTTGTAATTACCCAGGATTCCGTCGACAAAAGCACTCTGCAAAGCCATACGGTAACGGCTGACAACACGTCCGGAAACAGTTTCGCTGAAAAGCGAAGTAATCAGATCATTCAAATAGGCAGAAGCCGGATATTCCTTGTTCAAACGTCCCAAGACGCCCAATAGTTGGGACATAGCCGTTAGACCTACTGACATGGTATAGGTTTGGGGATCCCAGCTTATACGGTCAAGATAGGGAACATCTGTCAGCCATTCTGGTTCCGTCAGAATCTGACGCTTGACATAATCCATGGCAGCTTTCTGACGGGAAAGCGGAACTGGAGTATAAACGGATCCAGATTCGGTAACAGTCTTGAAATCATTAAAATATCCTCCAATATTGCGAATAACATGACCATTGTAACGAATCAGTTGCATGCGAACCTGCCCATACATGTTCTTTAGATCCTGATTATACCAATCGGCGGAATCACAAGTCCAGGCCGGCAAATCATGAACCATTCTTTTCAGATTACGGATACCGTATTCACTGGCCTTCACAGCATCGTCTCCCAAATCTTCAGTCTGACAACGGGGATCACTGACGGCATTGGACTCACCATTGCCAAACCACAGACGCGGATGTCCTGCCAAACGTTCCGTCACCAAAGGTTCGAGCGCCTGACGGTCGGACTCGGCATCAACAGCATCCCATACGGGACGATACCCCCACTCTATAGCCCACAGATCGTAATCATTAATGCGGGGAAACAATCCTGCACGCGAAATGCTGTCCTCTGGCTGTGCCACATAATTGAAGCGGGCATAGTCCATAATACTGGGGGTATGTCCGTAACGCTCCACCCAGCTACGATCTCTCAGACTGTCCACAGGCACCGTACTGCTGGCTCCGAAGTTATGACGAAGCCCAAGAGCATGGCCGACTTCGTGGGAAGAAACAAAGCGAACAAGCTGTCCCATCAGTTCATCATCAAAATTCATCTTGCGGGCAGCCTCATCCACATTTCCGGCCTGCACCATGTACCAGTCATGCAGCAAACTCATGATATTGTGATGCCAGAAAATATGGCTTTCCAGTATCTCACCCGAACGGGGATCGCGTACACAAGGACCATAAGCATTGGCTACAGGTGAAGCCAAATAGCGTATGACTGAAAATCGGGCGTCATCCAAGCTCATGACAGAATCATTTTCCGGCCATTCCTTACCGATAATGGCATTCTTGAAACCAGCCTTCTCAAAAGCGACCTGCCAGTCATTGACGCCCTGAATCAAATACTTACGCCACTTGACAGGAGTAGCCGGATCGATATAAAACACAATGGGCTTACGGGGTTCCACCAATTCGCCACGTTTCATTTTCTCTACATCTTCATCCTTAGGTTCCAGTCTCCAACGCACAATCGGACGAACCTGTTCCACATGCTGTTGGGAATCGGACAAATAATTGTATTGCACCGCGAAATAGCCTATACGGGGGTCGTATAGACGCGGACGCATCGGCTGCTCCGGCAACAGAAGAAAAGAGATATTAAGACCGAACGTAGCCTTTCCTGTAGTGGAAGCAGAAGGCACTCTCCCGGCCGATGCATTCCAGGTCTTGACCAGACGGACTTCCGTATTAAGTGGAAAACTCTTGATATCTTCCACATAAGACTGCGAACCGATCTGACCGGCCAGACCAAACTGCTTCTTGACATTAGCCGGCATACCAAAAGCCTGAGAATCCTCATTAAAAAAGCTGGTCACCTTGATTTTATATCGTCCTCCGGCATGGCTTTCCACAGGAAAACTACCAAGGATGGGACTCTCACTGCTTAAAAGCAAAGCACGATTGATCATCTGAGCCGTATCGCTCGTATTAATCAGAAACTCCGCACGCAACAACAATTGTTTGTTTGCCCCCATCTCCCAGAATACAGTCTGCTGATTGATCATTTCACCGCCGTAGGCTCCACAGCCAGCCGGAGTGGCGGTATAGCGTATGGTCGTAAGGAAACGGCGTCCGATCAGAGAATCAGGTATTTCAAAAAACCAGTCAGTCCCTTTCTTCGTCACTGTAAACAAACCAGGGCGAGTCAGATCTGGTTTGGGCGGCTGTACCGCTGCCGGTTTTTCCTCTTTTTTCTTTTTCCTTTTGGCTTCCATCGGTGAAGCGGCAATCAAAACACCACACAACAGAAGCATCCACATTTTATTTTTCATAATCAGAACATCTTAAATTAAATCAAGCCAAAGCTGAAGCTATAATTTGTATAAACACGATCAGAAAAACCATGGCTATGGGATAAACCGTAGCATAAGCTACACTCGGAATATTACTGTCGACCATGGAATCAGCTGCCGCCAGTCCGGGAGTACTGGTCATTCCGCCCGTAATCGTACCTAAAAGGTCAAGAATGGATATCCGGAAAACAAAATAACCTACCACCACTGCTATAAGCATCGGCACAAGTGTAATGGCTGCTCCAACTCCAAAAAGCAACCATCCCGTACTTTGGAAAGTAGCCACCAGTGTTTTTCCAGCAGAAGTTCCCACTTCGGCAAGGAATAGCAACAATCCCAACTGACGCAAAAGATGATTGGACGGACCGGACATAGACCAAAGAATCGGACCTGTCTTTCCTATGGCACTCAAAACCAAAGCCACGATCAGCACGCCACCGGTCAAGCCGGGCGAAAATGAGAATTCACCTCCGAAAGAAATATGGAGCTTGCCAAAAAGAACACCCAACACAATTCCCATGGCGATAGGGAAAAAGTCGGTATCGGACAACAGCTTGGCATTATTGCCCAACATGCAGGCCAAACCGCTCAGGCCTTCTTTCTCACCCACAACCATCAGTTTGTCACCGAACTTCAATTCAAGATCAGGAGACGGTGAAAGATCTATACCACTACGACGCACACGGGTCACCGTACAGCCGAAATTGCGATGCAGATTCAAATCTCCCAACTGCTTGCCAATCATAGCTTTGTTGGTAAGAAGAAGAGACTGAATATCTTGAGTAACATCCAACGGCAGTTCCCCTTCGTGCCGCTCCCCCAAAAGCAGGCCGATCTGATTCAGGGCATACTCGCTGCCGACTGCCTGTACCCAATAGTCTTTTTCCAACACGGCATCAGCAGACGGCATCCGGATCTGGCCATCTGCCTTAATACGTGAAATCACAGCACCGGTCATCTTACCCAAATTCAGTCCGGACAAGGTCTGACCAAACACTTTCGGATTGGTTACTTTAAAAAGACAGGTTTGTAATTCCGGATATTTGCTTCGCCGCTCCTGTTCCAGCTTGCGGGCTTCCTGCTCCAAGTCTATACGCAATATACGAGGTAACAGTTTAACAAACAGAATTACGCCGATCACGCCAAAAGGATAAGCTATACCATAGGCTATGGAGGCCAATGGAGAACCAGTACTGTCAATCGCCACAGCCAGACCGGGAGTACTGGTCAACGCACCGGCAATCAGCCCGACCACGCTGGGGGTATCTATCCGAAACAAATATTTCAGACCCACAGCCGTAAGGGATGCCGAAGCAATGATCAACATGGTAAGTATGATCAAGGTTTTTCCCTTACTCCTGAAGGAAGCAAAAAAACCCGGACCGGCCTGTATGCCGATAGTAAAGATAAACAACACCAATCCGAAATTACCAAGTTCCTTTGGGATAATCACTCCGAAATGTCCAAACAACAATGCAATGAAAATCACAGCCGAGACATCCAGGGATACGCCCTTCACTTTAATACGTCCCAACATAAATCCTAAAGCAACGATCAAAAAAAGAGCGAAGTAGGAGGAATTTAAAAGTTCTGTCCACATATAAAATTATCTCAATGAATCTGTTATGGTGCAAAGATAGGATAAAAAACAAAAAATCCCTGAAAGTCTGTCCAAAAACTTCCAGGGATCTTCCATATCAATCAAAATCTAATAGATCTACTCTCTTTCTTATTCATTCATAGTCAAATCCGTTCTTACCTTTTTGGCGTTCTCAACCTGTCTCTCTGAGATAGCAATATAATCAGAAGAAGTCTTCACAACAGGCAATTCAGGTGATACTACGGTGATGACCATTTCATCACGATCGTAGAATTCAGGAAGAACCTGATCCTTCGCATTGACACCGTAATAATAAACATCTTTCTTGGCATCGTATTTTGAAGTTCCGGGCTTCAATCCCTGACCGTAACCAATACGCAGGACACCGTCCTTTACGGAACAACGAATGGCTTTTGCTATCACTGAATCCTTCACTTCTACACTGAAACCGTAATGATCTCCTGACACAAAACGTACCCGAGCAGGAACACTAATACGAGCTTCGTTGAATGCGACTGTCGTTACCTTACTTGCATTTGCGGCTACCGCCATTATCATGGCGCACACCATAGTCATTAACTTTTTCATAAAATACAATCTTTTTACCTTTATTACTTTGCCGGATCCTTAACCGGCCTCTCCTAAAAACATTGCAAAGATACAAAGCTTGTGATCAGAAGTCAAGCAAAATGACTTCTTTTAACATGTATCAGCATACAAAATTGATTTATATCAAGAAATCACGTCCATTCATCCGTTTTTTATTACCAAAACGTTACAAATTGTAATTTTCAGGTTTTTCTGGGATTTATAATCACCGTCGTTGAGCTTTCCAACTGTTAAAATGAAAAGGTTCACTCAAATAAATCCTGCGTTTTTTCGGCTATTTTTGCACACGCTACCTTTTTTTTAATTAATTTTGCACCTTTGGAAAGTATAAATTATAAATAATAAGAATATGCTTACACTCAAACTCATTAGCGAACAGACTGAAAAAGTGATCAAGGGTCTGGAGAAAAAACATTTTTCCGGTGCAGCAGAGGCCATCAACAATGTATTGGCTACTGACAAGAAACGCCGCGAGGCTCAAACCCAACTCGACCAGTGCCTGGCTGAAAGCAAAAAACTGGCAGCACAAATCGGCGGGTTGATGAAAGAAGGAAAGAAAGACGAAGCTGAAGCCATCAAAGCTGAAGTGGCACGCCTTAAAGAAAATACCAAGACATTACAAGACAATATGGACGAAGCACAGCGCCAGCTCAACGAAATGCTTTGCGCCATTCCCAATATTCCTTATGACATTGTCCCGGAAGGAACCGGAGCTGAAGACAATCTGGTAGTCAAAACCGGCGGTCTGGAAACCGAGTTACCGAAAGACGCTCTCCCCCACTGGGAGCTGGCAAAGAAATACAACCTGATTGATTTCGACCTGGGCGTGAAGATTACTGGTGCCGGATTCCCGGTATACCGCGGTAAAGGTGCGCGTCTGCAACGTGCACTCATCAACTTCTTCCTTGACGAGGCACGTAAATCAGGATATGAAGAAATCATGCCACCGACAGTTGTCAATCAGGCATCAGGATACGGCACTGGCCAGTTGCCCGACAAGGAAGGCCAGATGTATCACTGCAATGTGGATGACTTCTATCTCATCCCGACTGCCGAAGTTCCTGTCACTAACATCTATCGTGATGTCATTCTCAATGAAAAGGATCTGCCTATCAAGAATTGTGCATATACAGAATGCTTCCGTCGCGAAGCCGGATCTTATGGCAAAGATGTACGCGGACTGAACCGTCTTCATGAATTCTCAAAAGTGGAACTGGTCCGAATCGATACGCCGGAACATTCAGAACAGTCACATCAGGAAATGCTTGACCACGTAGAAGGCCTGCTCAAAAAGCTGGAACTCCCTTACCGCATTTTACGTCTTTGTGGTGGCGACATGAGCTTCACTGCCGCTATCTGCTATGACTTTGAGGTATATTCTGAAGCACAGAAACGCTGGCTGGAAGTAAGTTCCGTATCCAATTTCGATACATATCAGGCTAACCGTCTGAAATGCCGTTACCGCCGCGCTGAAGACAAGAAGACCGAACTCTGCCACACATTGAACGGTTCGGCTTTGGCCTTACCGCGTATCGTGGCTGCCATTATGGAAAACAATCAGACTCCGGAAGGTATCCGCGTTCCGAAATGCCTGGTTCCATACTGTGGTTTCGAAATGCTGGATGACAAGCCATACTAATTAACATTATCACGGACGAAAGATATAAAGAAATGAATAAAATCGTATCCAAAAGCCAATTCTCAGAAAAGGTTTTCAAGTTTGAAATAGAAGCCCCGCTCATTGCCAAAGCGAGAAAAGCCGGACACTTCGTCATCGTACGCGTTGGCGAAAAAGGTGAACGTATGCCGCTGACTATCGCCGGTGCAGATCCTGTCAAAGGAACCATTACACTGGTTGTTCAGAAAGTAGGACTCTCTTCAACCAAACTTTGTAACCTTAATGAAGGTGACTATATCACGGACGTAGTAGGTCCTTTGGGAAAAGCCACTCACATCGACCGCTTCGGAACTGTGGTTTGTGCAGGCGGTGGTGTAGGTGTAGCTCCCATGTTACCGATCATAGAAGCACTTAAAGCAGCCGGCAACCGTGTAATCTCCGTATTGGCAGGAAGAAGCAAGGAACTGATCATTCTGGAAGATGAAGTCCGCAAAAGCTCAGACGAAGTCATCATCATGACAGATGACGGCAGCTACGGACAGAAAGGTTTGGTGACAGAAGGTATCGAACAAGTAATCCAACGCGAAAAAGTGGATAAATGCTTTGCCATCGGTCCGGCCATCATGATGAAGTTCTGCTGCCTCTTGACTAAAAAATACAATATTCCGACTGACGTATCACTCAATACAATTATGGTGGACGGCACAGGAATGTGCGGTGCCTGCCGTATCACCGTAGGCGGAAAGACCCGTTTCGTCTGTGTAGACGGTCCGGAATTCGACGGTCACCAGGTGGACTTCGACGAAATGCTCAAAAGAATGGGAGCATTCAAAAAAGAAGAAGCTGAAGAAATGAGTCATCTGGAAGCCGATTTCCAAGCTCATGTCAATGATTCCAGCTGCAAAATTGACCGTCAGCTGGCACTTGATGCCGAACACATGGATACGACCACTCCGCTAAGCGAACTGACCGACCGCAATGCCGAATGGAGACAGGAAATCCGCAAATCAATGAAAGCCAAAGAACGTACGGCTATCAAGCGGGTTATCATGCCTGAATTGGATCCGGTATACCGCGCAACCACCCGCACAGAAGAAGTGAATATCGGCCTCAGCGCCGAACAGGCAATGACCGAAGCCAAACGTTGTCTGGATTGTGCAAACCCGACTTGTATGCAAGGTTGTCCGGTAAGTATCAATATTCCTTCATTTATTAAAAACATCGAACGCGGTGAATTCCTCAATGCTGCCCGGGTCTTGAAAAGCACTTCAGCGCTTCCGGCTGTATGCGGCCGAGTATGTCCGCAGGAAAAACAGTGTGAAAGCCAGTGCATCCATCTGAAGATGAACGAACCGGCTGTAGCTATCGGTTACCTGGAACGCTTTGCTGCAGATTTCGAACGCGAAAGTGGTAAGATGTCTGTGCCGGAATGTGCCCCATCCAATGGCAAGCGTATCGCAGTAATCGGTTCAGGACCTGCCGGTCTGTCATTTGCAGGCGACATGGCCAAATTAGGATACGAAGTCACTGTATTCGAAGCTCTTCATGAAATCGGTGGTGTACTGAAATATGGTATTCCGGAATTCCGTTTGCCTAATAAGATTGTAGATGTGGAAATATGCAATCTGGAAAAAATGGGCGTAAAATTCGAGAAAGACTGTCTGGTAGGCAAAACTATCAGCGTGAAAGAACTCGAAGAAAAGGGTTTCGAAGGCATATTTGTCGGTTCTGGTGCAGGTCTGCCCAATTTCATGGGGATACCAGGTGAAAACAGCATCAATATCATGTCAAGTAACGAATACCTGACCCGCGTCAATCTGATGGACGCCTCTAATCCTGACACGGACACCCCTATCCATTTGGCCAAGAATGTAATGGTAGTCGGTGGTGGTAACACTGCAATGGACTCTTGTCGCACCGCCAAACGTCTCGGAGCGGAACGGGTATTTATCGTATACCGTCGTTCAGAAGCAGAAATGCCTGCCCGTATAGAAGAGGTCAAGCATGCTAAGGAAGAAGGCATTGAGTTCATGACTCTGCATAATCCGATAGAATATCTGGCCGATGAGAAGGGTGCCGTTAAAGCTGTAGTTCTTCAGAAAATGCAATTAGGCGAACCAGACGCCAGCGGACGTAGAAGTCCGGAACCGATACCGGGAGCAACTGAAACCCTGGATATCGATATGGCAATCGTTGCTGTAGGTGTTTCCCCCAACCCAATTGTACCGACATCCATCCAGGGTCTGGAATTGGGCAGAAAGAACACCATCGTGGTCAACGAAGGCATGCAAACCAATATTCCATGTATCTTTGCAGGAGGCGACATTGTACGCGGTGGCGCTACTGTTATCCTGGCCATGGGTGACGGACGTAAGGCTGCAGCCAGCATGCATGAATATCTGCAGAAATAATCCGGAAACAAAATTTTGATGTTCCACACAGGAACATCGTCCAACACATTTAATCTATTAACCGAAGGATCTGTAAACACTTTTGCTTACAGATCCTTCATATCATATTATCAACAAACATTATGAACGCACTTTACACTATCCTGCTGTTAATCAGCAGTAATATCTTCATGACACTGGCCTGGTACGGACACCTTAAACTCCAACAGACCGGTATATCCAACAACTGGCCTCTTATCGGAGTCATTCTGTTTTCGTGGATTATTGCCTTTGCAGAATATTGTTGCCAGGTACCTGCCAACAGAATAGGCTTTGAAGGTAACGGAGGTCCGTTCAGCCTGATGCAACTAAAAGTTATTCAGGAAGTGATCTCACTGATCGTCTTTACAATCATCGCTACCGTCATGTTTCAGGGACAGGCTTTGCATTGGAATCACATGGTCGCCTTTCTGTGTCTGATTCTGGCTGTTTATTTTGTATTCCTTTAATCCTTTCCCGTACAATAATGGAACTTAGCAGAGAACAACAGCTCGAACGACGCCTCTGGAGGCATTTTAATAAAGGTATTACCCAATATGGTCTGCTTAATGACGGCGACCATATTTTATTAGGACTGTCTGGAGGCAAAGACTCCCTTGCTCTTCTTGAATTTATGGCCAAACGAGCCAAAATCTATCGTCCGAAAATCAAACTGACCGCTCTTCACGTACGTATGTCGAACATTGCCTACGAAAGCGATACGGCTTATCTGGAACAATTTGCAGCTGCTCACAACGTACCGCTTATGATCCGTGAAACATCATTCGACCCCAGTACAGACACACGTAAGAGCCCTTGCTTTCTCTGCTCATGGAACAGACGAAAAATGCTGTTTACTACCGCACAGGAAATAGGTTGTAATAAAATAGCCCTTGGACATCACCAGGATGACATTCTGCACACGATGCTACTGAATTTGTCTTTTCAGGGACAGTTTTCTACCATGCCCGCACGACTGCAGATGCGTAAATTTGACATGACTATCATTCGTCCTTTCTGTATGGTCAAAGAATCTGACATTAAAGAATGGGCTGAAATTCAAGACTATCAAAAACAAAAAAAACTGTGCCCTTATGAAACAGATTCACACAGATCAGACATCAAACAGATTTTTGAACAAATAGAAGAGCTTAGTGCCGAAGCCAGACATTCCATGTGGAATGCCCTTGAAACAGCCGGCAAACTCATTGAATAGAATATTCTATTTTCATCTATAAAATAGCCGCAAATTCCCAACTCTCTAACTGGGAATCATGCGGCTATTCAGATATAAAGGCCGATCAAAACAAACTATTTTGAAAAGACCAGTCCGTCAGTTACATAGCATTCTCCAAACTCTTCATCTCCCAATCTCTGACAATCACTTACTGTGATTTTCTTTGTTGTAGGATTATAAGTCAGAATAGCCTGATATGTATTGCCGTCCCGTCCACCGACAAACTTAACCGTCGCCTTATTACCATTTGGCTGACACTCCGTAATCAAACATTCATCTATACGTACGCTAAGCCCGACTGTCATACCGATATAAATCGTACCATAACATTTTACACCATCTCCATCAAAAGTCATCCCTGTCACTGATTTGTTGTAAAGATCAAGCGTAAGTTTACCTTCCGCATTATTAGATTGCAGGGTCCAGGTTCCTTTAAATGGACGGGAAACAGTAGTCTGTTGAGAAAAAGCAACACCACCTGATTCCGTACCTGAATCTTTGATATCAAAAGTTTTATAAAGATCTGTCTTGACACTCTCATTCGAAATCAGCGTCTTCTGCTCTTTTTCAAATATCTTATCAGAATCTTCAAAAAAGCGAGCACTTACTCTTTGAGAAGAAAACACCAAGGACGTCGCCATTGTCATAAATACTAAATTCTTCATAATTCTCACCTCCATTTAATGATTATTTTATTTATTTTGGCTGATAAGCAGCCTGATTTTCACACATCAATTATCTAATGGTCAAATTAAGAACATTAACACATCTTTCTGTAACATAACCATTCCTAATGTTTCAAAATATCACCTTATTTTTTCCTTAACAGAATATTAACGCAATATTAAATAAAAAAACATACATATCAAACAAACACATAATAAAAATTTATTTTTCTAAAAACAGCCAAACGAATTACACAAATAAAAGTATTATAAATATATATGTTTATTTTTATTGTATATACATAATATTAAAAGTCAATTAATAAAACCATATTATTTATAAAATCAAAAAGATAAATCATAAAATAAGAAAATGAGTAATTTAATAAATTCACAACATGGTATTGCTAAATAATTAATTAAGTTTCATTTCACATCCTCATTTTTCAAATGAAACATCATCTATTCTGATTTAGATTCATTTTATTAAAGGTTATTAGCAATAGTTGTGTTTCCTTATTTCCATATTATGATAAAAGGTTCTTTTTCTTAAAAAAAAGCCCCAAGACTTACAATATTACAAATAAATTCTTATCTTTGAATAACCAACTAAAATTATCACATACAATGAAAAAATATATTCTGACGGTATTATGCACGATCTGTTTTATTGCCTCATCACAAGCACAGAACAAGAAGCCTATACAGAATAATACAGTTGCATATTACACAGACCATTACATGTTTGACGAAGCAGAAAAGCTAATCAAACAAAACATTAACACACTGAAAAGAAAACGCATGCCGACAGCCATTGAAGAGTCCAGGCTTGAGCAAATCAATAAAATGCGTTCAATGATCAAGGCTACTGAAGAGGTCACCTTTATAGACAGCCTTGTGGTTGACAAAAATCAATTTCTCAATTATATCAAGCTCAGTCCGGAAAGTGGAACTCTGAGCACATACACACAGTTCTTCAACAAACCGGACTCTAACGGTTGCACTGTTTATCTGTCTGAATTGGGCAATAGTATATGTTATGCCGCGCCAGACCAAAAGGGATATCTCAGCCTATATACCAGCAACCAATTGGGCAATGGATGGAGCCAACCTAAAAAACTGGATGAACTGGAAGGAGATGAAGCCCAAAACTATCCGTTCATGCTCTCTGACGGCATTACCTTGTATTATGCAGCACAAGGTCCTGAAAGCATAGGAGGCTACGATATATTTGTGACACGTTATGACATGGACGAAAAAAAATTCCTTTATCCTGAAAATATGGGTATGCCTTTCAATTCTCCTGCAAACGACTACATGCTGGCGATTGATGAAATCAATCAGATCGGCTGGTTTGCAACAGATCGCAACCAACCGGAAAACAAGGTGTGTCTGTATATGTTTATTCCTAATGACGTGCGTAAGATATATAACGCCGAAAGCATTGACGATCAGACACTAAAGGACAGAGCTCTTATTACCAGCATTGCAGCCACATGGAAAGACCAACAAACTGTAAAATCAGCAAAAAACAGACTGCAGGCCGTCATTAATGCTGTGGACAAGAAAAAAATAAAAAAAGACTTTGAATTCGTCATTAATGACCAGTTGACCTATTACTTTGCCAAAGATTTTAAATCCGAAGTAGCCAAACAAAGTATAGAAAAATGGCAAAAGAACAAACTCACCCTTCAAAAGAACAAAGAACAGTTGAACAAATGGCGAGATAAATATGCCACTGGAAATGCAAGTCAGAAACAAGAACTGACATCAAAAATTCTTATGCAGGAACAACAATGTGAGCAAGACGAAATCATGCTCAAGGAGGAAGAAATCAGAATCAGAAATGCTGAAATCCGCTCTTTGAGTTCACGATAACCGAACCTTTAAAACAAAACGCCTATGAAAAAGTATTTTGCAGCTTCCGAACTGATTATCAATGAAGACGGCAGCGTATTTCATCTTCACGTCAAACCAGAACAACTGGCAGACAAAGTAATCCTTGTAGGCGATCCCGGACGAGTCCCATTGGTAGCCTCACATTTTGAGGCTACGGAGTGTGATGTTTCAAGCCGCGAGTTCCGTACCATCACCGGTACTTATCAAAACAAACGGATTACAGTTGTATCCACCGGTATTGGATGTGACAACATAGACATCGTAATGAATGAATTGGACGCCTTGGCTAACATTGACTTCCAAACCCGATTTGAAAAAGAAAAATTACGCTCACTGGAATTAGTACGTATAGGTACATGTGGTGGATTACAGCCTTATACTCCCGTAGGTACTTTTATCTGTTCCGTTAAATCTGTCGGCTTTGATGGTTTGCTTAATTTTTACGAAGGGCGTAATACGGTATGCGACCTCCCTATGGAACGTGCCTTACTCAACCATCTGGGATGGAGCGGCAATATGTGCGCACCAGCTCCATACGTCATTGATGCTGATAAAGATATAGTAGAGCGTTTGGCTGGTAATGACATGGTAAGAGGTGTGACAGTAGCCTGCGGCGGCTTTTTTGGCCCACAAGGACGTCAGCTGAGGGTTCCTTTGGCAGATCCACATCAAAATGAAAAAATAGAAACATTTGAGTATCAAGGCTTACGTATCACGAACTTCGAAATGGAGAGTTCTGCACTGGCAGGCTTAGCCCGCCTTATGGGACATAAAGCTACAACCTGCTGCATGGTCATAGCCAACAGGGTTGCCAAAGAAGCCAATACCGGATATAAGAACCAGATAGACGACCTGATCAAGGTAGTACTAGACAGAATATAAATCAGACTATCGTATGGCTGAACAAAGTTTCAAAATAACAGAGAATCTGAGCAAGGCTCAAAAATACCAGAATTTTCTGGTACAATATGAAGCTTTAATCGAAAATGAAACAGACTTGATAGGCATCATGGCTAATACAGCTGCCGCATTAAAAGAAGCTTTTGATTTTTTTTGGGTCGGATTCTACTTAGTGAAAGATGGGCAGCTGACAATTGGCCCATTTCAAGGAAGCGTAGCCTGTTACCGCATCAAAAAAGGACGAGGTGTCTGTGGGACAGCATGGGATAAAGAACAGACATTGGTTGTTCCCGATGTTGACCAATTTGCCGGACATATAGCATGCAGTTCGCTTTCACGATCAGAAATATTCGTACCTCTTTTTCAACAAAAAGAAGTAATCGGTGTATTGGACATAGACAGTGACCAATTAGCCGACTTTGACGATACGGATCGTATTTATTTGGAAAAAGCCATGCAGATAATGATGAAGACCCAAATATAGCAAGTATAACAAAAAAACAATAAACCGACAATAGAAATTCTATTGCCGGTTTATTATAAAAAACGAAAGGAAGTAAACCTTTATTCTGCTACGATCAAACTAATTCAAAATATTGAAGAATGAACACTGAAGATACCATCTGTGCTATTGCCACTGCTCAAGGTGGAGCCATTGGCATTATCCGAGTATCCGGCCCTGAGGCCATAACCATTACCGACCGTATTTTTACCCCCGTAAGTGGTAAAGCATTATCAGAACGCTCACCATACACACTTACATTCGGCCACATACGTTCTTCTGAAGGAGAAATCATAGATGAAGTACTGGTCAGCCTTTTTCATAGTCCACATTCGTATACAGGCGAAAATTCAACCGAAATATCCTGCCACGGTTCATCATATATCCTACAACAAGTCATGCAACTTCTCATCAAAAACGGTTGCAGGGCTGCAAGACCAGGAGAATATACTCAACGGGCTTTTCTAAACGGCAAAATGGATCTAAGCCAGGCTGAGGCTGTAGCAGACCTCATAGCATCTACATCAGCCGCCACCCATCGCATGGCCATGAATCAAATGCGTGGAGGATTCAGCCGCGAACTGTCCGTTCTGCGTGAAAAACTACTTCATCTTACCTCACTAATGGAATTGGAGCTCGACTTCAGCGATCACGAGGAATTGGAATTTGCCGACAGAACGGAATTAGAAGAAATTGCCCGACAGATTGAATCTGTCATCAGCCATCTGGTTGATACATTCAGTGTTGGCAATGCTTTGAAAAATGGAATTCCGGTAGCCATTGTCGGAGAAACCAATGCCGGCAAATCCACTCTGCTCAATGCCCTTCTGAATGAAGATCGTGCTATTGTCAGCGACATCCATGGTACTACACGTGATGTTATAGAAGACACAATGAATCTGGATGGTATTACCTTTCGTTTCATTGATACAGCCGGTATCCGTGAAACAACAGATGCTATTGAAACTCTCGGTATAGAGCGCAGTTTCCAGAAAATGGATCAGGCCAATATCATATTATGGGTTATTGATGCCACTTGTGCAAAAGCGCAATACCAGCAATTGGCCGAAAAAATACAGTCACATTGCAAGGGGAAACATTTGATTATTGTACTTAATAAGATAGACCTGGCTTATGACGCCTCCTCTACAAATCTTCTCAATGTACCAAACAATATCAGCGTTCTCCCACTCTCAGCCAAACAAAAAGATGGACTTTCACAGCTCCAAAAGCATCTTGTAAAAATTGCCGCCCTCCCCGACTTATCACAAAATGATGTTGTAGTCAGCAACATCAGGCATTATGAAGCTCTGAGTCATGCACTCGAAGCCATCCATCGTGTACAAGACGGATTGGCCATGCAGCTTTCCGGTGATTTTATTAGTCAAGATCTACGTGAATGTTTATTCCACTTGGCAGAAATTGTAGGAGGAGAAATTACCACAGACGAAGTCTTGGGGAACATATTCAAGCATTTTTGCATCGG
>artificially_reared_2__coassemble_660_pt1 | contig 16261 bp, 10 predicted proteins | sample artificially_reared_2__metabat2_low_PE_008 | metagenome-assembled genome bin artificially_reared_2 | reverse complement strand
AGCAAAAGGAAAATACGGCAAAAAGAGAACCGCAAAGCAGTTTAATCCACTTTGCGACTCTCTTATAGTTTGGGTTATCTTGCATGTTATTCAAATATTACGGAAAGTGAATCATTCCTTGACTTTCTTCAGAACCATTGCTGAACGTGCCGGTAAATAAAGCTTCAGCCACCCCTTGCCATCCTTGGCCAACAATGGATCAAAGTTAGTAAAATGACGAACGGAATCATCATTCAAGCCATGACCGCCAAAGGCCGTACTGTCTGTGTTCAGCACAACATCGTACGCTCCCTGAGGAGTCATAAAGCCATAATCCGTAAAGGAACGATTGTAACTGAAATTGAAAACAAAGATCAAATCATTCCGACTGAAAGCAAGTACCTGATCACCATCATTATGCCAGATCTCCACTACCGGAGATTTCTGAAAGTTCTTGCTTCCCTTAATCAGTTTAATCATTTCCTGATCAAAATCGCCTAAATAATGGAAGCAGAGCTCTTTATTATCAACAAGGCTCCACTGACGGCGGGCATACTTATAGCTCCATCCATTGCCTTCACGTGGAAAATCAATCCATTCGGGATGTCCGAATTCGTTTCCCATAAAATTGAGATAACCGCCATTGATGGTTGAAGCCGTGAGCAAGCGAATCATCTTATGTAAGGCAATACCCCGTTCAACATTATAATTTTCATCACCCTTTTTAAAATGCCAGTACATGTCAGCATCAATCAGGCGGAAAATAATCGTCTTGTCACCAACCAAGGCCTGATCATGACTCTCACAATATGATATTGTCTTTTCATCCGAACGCCGGTTCGTAACTTCCCAAAACATGCTGCTCGGTTTCCAGTCTTCGTCCTTCTTCTCCTTAATGATCTTAATCCAATAATCCGGAATATTCATAGCCATACGGTAGTCAAAACCGTAACCGCCATTCTTGAACGGAGCAGCAAGTCCGGGCATACCGGACACTTCTTCTGCAATGGTAATGGCCCGTGGATTTACTTCGTGGATCAAAAGATTGGCCAAAGTCAAATAACAAATGGCATTGTCATCCTGATGACCGTTAAAATAATCGGCATAATTACAGAAAGCCTCGCCAAGCCCATGGCTATAATAAAGCATGGAAGTGACTCCGTCGAAACGGAAACCGTCGAACTTATATTCCTCCAACCAGAATTTGCAGTTGGACAAAAGGAAATGAATCACCTCATCGCGTCCATAATCAAAACAAAGACTGTCCCATGCCGGATGCTCGCGCCGTCCTCCCGGATAGAAATACTGACACGGATCACCGGCAAAATTACCCAGACCTTCCACTTCGTTCTTGACCGCATGAGAATGAACAATATCCATGATCACACCAATCCCCATTGCGTGTGCCTCGTCAATGAGCTGTTTCAGTTCATCAGGAGTTCCAAAGCGACTGGAAGCAGCAAAAAAGCTGGAAACATGATAACCGAAACTACCATAATATGGATGCTCCTGTATGGCCATAATCTGAATGCAATTATAACCGTCGCGAGCAATACGCGGCAAGACATTTTCGCGGAATTCGTTATAAGTCCCCACTTTCTCGGCGTCCTGAGCCATACCAATATGACATTCATAAATCAGCAAAGGTTCAGAAGGGCTAAACTTGAATACTTTCTTCTTAAACACATATGGAGTAGCAGGATCCCACACCTGAGCACTGAAAATTTTCGTTTCCTCATCCTGAACGACTCTTCTCGCCCATGCCGGGATTCGCTCGCCACAACCGCCGTCCCAATAAATTTTCAATTTAAACAGTTGTCCATGTTTCAGAGCCGATGGCCGTAGCTTTATCTCCCAGTTACCGGTATCCTTAACACGTTTCAACTGATATTTGGCATCTTCCTGCCAATTATTGAAATCACCGATTAAATATATTGCCGTAGCATTAGGCGCCCATTCCCGGAACACCCAGCCTTTGTCAGTCTTATGAAGTCCGAAATACAAATATCCTGATGCAAAATCAGACAAAGTTGTTTTGCCGTTATTCGTCAGCTGGTTCAACTTGTCCAATGCATGCTGGTGGCGTCCGACGATAGCGGGTTCAAAATCTTTCAACCAGGGATCGTCCTTGATCAATTTCAAAGTTGTGCTTTTCGCACTTTTTGTTGTCTTAGCCATAAGAATAAGATTTTATAAAGTGATTGCAGATTAGATTCAAATCACACAATTGTCCTTAACGGTTCACAAATATATAAAAATAAGAACAAACAACCTCACAAAGAGTAAGAAATCTTTGTATGGCAGCCTGTTCTCGTTTCATAAATCTCCGTACAAGTCATTTTACTGACGAACACCATGCTCATAAACGCCTTTTCGGATTACTTTGCCGTTTTTGTCCTTCAGGACATAAGGCCCATGACGCTCATCATCTTTAAATTCCCCTTCAAAGCGATTTCCGTCCTTGTCGACGAGTATTCCGGGACCATTTTTCATTCCGTCCTTGAACTGTCCACGAAATTTGCTGCCGTCCGACAAACGCAACACACCTTCGCCGTCCATCACACCACCTTTCCAATGTCCTTCGTAGACATCACCATTACTCCAGGTATATTTCCCTTCACCCTCCCGCCGGTTGGCCACCCAGTCGCCGGTGTACGAAGCACCCGTATTCCAGGTATATGTTCCCCGGCCATTCTGTTCACCCGCCTTGAATTCACCGACATATTTATTACCATTGGCAAAAGTAAACACCCCCTCGCCCGTACGTTCACCACTGACGTAATCACCTTCATAGACATCACCATTATGAAACTTATAAATGCCTTTACCGTGTTGAATATCGTTTTTCCACTCTCCGGTATAAATATCGCCATCGGAATAATAAAAAGTACCCTTGCCATTGCGCATATTGTCCTGCCACATGCCGTCATAAACGGAACCGTCATTCCAGTCGAATACCCCCCGGCCATTCTTCTGATCACTTTCCCATTCACCTTTATAATAGGCTCCACCCGCATAGGTATAAGTGCCTTGCCCCTCACGCATGTCGCCACGCCAATTACCGACATAGACATCCCCGTTATAATAATACATGGTGCCTTCACCTTGCTGATAATCCTTAAACCAGAACCCCTCATAACGGTTGTTGTTCATGAAATAATAAGTACCTTTTCCATGCTGCTGGTCCATAAACCACTGCCCTTCATATTTTTCTCCATCGGGAAACGTATAGACTCCAAAGCCTTGGCGTTTCCCTTTCACATATTCACCGTCATAAACATCACCGTTCTTATAAACCGTACGGCCTCTGCCATCGGGCTTTCCCTTGACCAGTTCCCCCTGATATTCACCACCATCCTTAAACCGGTAGTTCCCAATCTTTATTTTTTGAGCACAAACAGTCGGAAACAGGCTATATGAAATAAAACCTATGGCAATTATGTATTTTAAATTCATTATTTCTCAGCATTATCGTTAGCACTTATCAAAATTAGCGATTATCCTTCGGGACTACAAATCTTTATGTTTCTTTAACCTGAATTGATGAAGCAGATCGTCAGAGAAAAAACGGAAAAGACATTTTATCGTTGCACGTTACCGGAAAACACATTACCTTTGTTTTGCGATACATGCTTTCACCAAGTAGACACACAACCTGCCGGGTATCATGAAAAACGAATACCACCACGACATCCTCGAAATACTTCTGTCTGTCGGACCGCAAGGGCTGCAGGTACGCCACATAGCCCTGCAAATCTACAACCGCAGGACGGGACTGTTCTGCGAACCGATAGACTTCAACAAACTTTATGATTCCGTACGCTTCTACCTCTGGTCGCAGACACAACGGCCATCTTCTCCATTTATGCACGGTGCGTCAAAAGGCACCTATTGTCTGAAGCCTTGGGTGGGCAGACAGATGCATTTGCCCTTTACCGAACCGGAACAAAAAAAGGAAGAAACGCCAGACACATCCGACTTGTTTCTTCCCGGGTTGTTTGATGTATTTGATATTTAATACCAGTCGATGTTCGAACTGTAACTACTCTGTTTTTTGTAACGCAACACGTCGGCCAAGGTACCAGCCGTGGCCGCAAAGTTGAAATTATAAGACCGATACGGACTTAACACAACGCTTGCCGACATGGTAAAGCAATGCAGATCGCGACTCAAAGATGCCGTCGTCATGGACAAACGCTTGTAGTTGAAATCATATCCTGACGAAAAACTGATGTTCCATCCCTCGGATATACGTAAGTTACCCGAAAAATTTAAGGTATGTGTCAGTTTATAAGGATAACGCATTCGCTGTTCGTTAATCTTTGCTGCAGTATTCTCGCGCATGCTCACACCATAGGACACCGTAAACGACCAAGGCAGTGAAAATTGCAGATAACCATCCTCGTCGACATCACCTGAGTTGGAACTTTTCTCTGCGCCCTGACGGGCAGCCTGCATTTCAGGATCAAGATTGGTATCGGTTTCTTCGTAATCATCCGTTTCTTCGGTGTTATTCCGTGCCGGACGACTTTTTCCCCGTTTCAAACCGAACAGTTTCTTAAATGTTTCGTTATTGAACGTATAGGATAAACTTTGAGACATACCCTGAAAGCGCCCGAAACGTCCGTAGGACCACTCTGTCCGATCGCCTACATAAACGTTTCCGTTCTCGTCAAATTCGTAAGCATATGTCGCAAAGACGGCACTCAGACTGAACGTATAGTTCCAGGGAAGCTTAAGGCGAATATTGGTATTCAAGTCGCTCCAGGGCTTGCTTTTGGCCGCCATATTATAACTCAGGCTGGCACCGAGTTCATCAATCAGGCTGATTTTGCGGTAGCCGGTCGAATCCTTATCGGTACGGACTTTCATTTCCACATTATTGGAAATGCTCATGGAAATATTTCCGGTCTTGCCTTGAGACGGAACGCTGTACAATCCATGACTGAAAGGCGAATAAGTAACCTGCGTCACGTTTCCCTCCTCGTCTGTCTTGATGTATGTATCCCAGAACCCAAAGCGTTCTGCTCCGAAATCGGGTTTGTAGCTCATCTGTACCGTCGGGGTAAAGACATGGCGGATCGTCTGAATCTTTTTACCGAATATTTTGGGCATCGGCGTATAAAAGCCATAGAGTTTCGTACTGGCCGAGATACTCATATTGTAGTCATACACGTTATAGAATCCCCACACGGTGTCCGCAACTTCCTGTCTTGTCTCCGGATCCCAGCGCCTATTGATCTTATTGGTGTACATACGGTCCGTAAAACTGAACTGAGGCGTGATATTGATATAGTCGGCAATGGTAAATGAAGCACTGATCGGGATACTGTGTTTCATACCATTACGCCAGTCGCGCAACAGGTTGGATTTCAAGAACAGATTTTCCTTCGTGTTGATGCTATTGCTCAATTCTCCCGTATAACTTATGGCAATTTTTTCATACCAGCGTTCCTTTCCGACCATTTTCTTTCTCTTGAACGGATTGAAACGCGCAAGAGAAATGTTCAGGCTGGGCAACGTCATGGATATGGATGAATCGCGCATGCTCTGCGAGAGGTTAAAGTTGCCGGATATGGTCAGCCCAATGTCGGAGAACGTCCGGGAATAACTGACACTCGACGTACGAGTGCTCTGCGTGTAACTGCTCGGATCGTACATACTGGTCAGGTTGTTCCGTTCGTAGTTCTGGGTAGCGAAATTCACGCTGGCCGAGAAGCTTTGTGCCGGGTTGGCCTTGGCATCCTGACGGTGTGTCCATTGCACCTTGAAGCTGGTCGAACGGGAATAGTCCGGCATGTTCTTTTCGCCCTCGACCGTATTCTGATAACTGGCAAAAAAGCTTCCGGAAAACTTATACCTTTTCTTATAGTTCGACTGTGCGCTCAGTCCCCACGATCCCTTGGTATAGATTTCTCCTTTCAACTGCAAATCAATCATATCATTGATGGCAAAATAATAGCCACCGTCACGCAGATAGAATCCCCGGTTCAGTTCATCGCCATAGGTCGGCATGATAAAGCCCGAAGAATAACTTTTGTTAAAGGGGAAAAAGCCGTAGGGTATTGCCAGAGGCAAAGGTACATCTTCCACAACAAGATAAGCCGGTCCGAACACGACATCCTTTCCAGGACGAACCTTTGCCCGTGTCAGAGCCAGATAGAAATGAGGATGCGGTGCATCGCAGGTCGTATATTTTCCGTGAGCCACATACATCACCCCCTCCTTGTCGCGTTTGGAATCCTGACTGATCAGGAAACCTTCACCCTGTTTGGTGTACACATTATTAATAAAGGCTTTCTGGGTTTTGAAATTATAACTGATCTTTTCGGGTTCGTATTCATCCGATCCCTGTTTGAACAGCGGCTCACCGGTAACCTTTCCCGTAGAATCTTTCCGTCCCATGGCATGAACCAGGCTACTGTCCAAATTCATCGTGATCAGATCGGCCTGCAATTCCAGGTTCATATAATTGACTTTTCCGTCGCCATAAAGATTGGCCCGGGATATTCCCGCTTCATAGGTCATGGAATCGGATGCCGAATACGCCACGGGGTGATCCAATGCCGATTTGCTTTTACGTGTAGAATCAGCCGGAAGAGAATCTCTCTGCAAAGTATCGGTCAGGAGTGAATCTGACACCAGGGAATCCGACATCAGCGTATCGGGTAACGCTAAGGTGTCTCCTCCCTGACTTTGCTGTATGGCTGACTGCAGGCTGTCTGCCCCCATAGCCCGTCCGTTGAGCACTTCAGGGATATGCTCCGCAACGGCTGATGTGTCTCCATCTGCCGGCGCAGGTACATCCATGCCCGAAAAGCGTCCCTGCATCCGTCCGCTGGCCAGCATACAGAACGATCCTATCGACCAAAACAATATAAAAACTTTTGTTTTCAAAAGGATATTATCGTGAAAAACTAATTAAACAGCCGCAAAATTACACAAAATATGCTTATTGGCAGACTTTTTCCTGTTTATAATCTCTAATTAAGCAAACATTTTATGCCAGCGGGCAAATTTTGCCACTCCCTCCTCGCCAAATTTCAGCAAGCTCTGTACCGACTTTTCATAGCTTCGCTCCCGATCGGGATGAGTCTTGGAATAAAATTTATCGGCATAACAAACAACCTGTTCTTCCCACGTTTCAGGCAGGAAATCCTGATGCGGAAGCGGCAGATTCTGTTCGATGATATTCTTGCAGGTAAGTCCGGTTCCTGTATGCCGCTCACACACCCGGGCATGCTTTGGAAAACCTTCACGACGCAACAGTTGGGCACCCAGATAACCATGGCAAATGTAAGGATGCGTGCCTAAGCAACAAATACCCGGCGCGTTAGTCAGAAAGATGCCGATATCGTGCAGCATGGCCGCCTCTTCCAGAAATGTCTTGTCGAGAGGCAATTCCGGATGCGCCTCGGCAACACGCAGACAACGGTCGGCGACCTTTCGGCTGTGAGTCAACAAAATATCCCGTAATGGAATGTTGTCTGCATAATACTTGTCAATCAATGCTAAATAATCCATCTTATCCATTTATTTTAAAACAATCCAAACTCACCATCCGGTTTGTACGACCTTTTCTACCCGACCATCCCGGTAACGGAACAGATAGATGCCCCGAGGCAGGCGAAGCTGCCGACAACCGACTCCGTTTTTGGCAGAACGCCATACGATCCGTCCGTCCCAGGCATAGACCGCCTCCAGAACATCCGTCTCGAGAGATTCCGGCAAAACAATCCCGGTCGACGGATCGGTTTTCACCTGCAGGCTTCCCTGCTCTTCCGCCAGAGAAGGATAGCACACACAGAAACGATAAGAGGCGCCCGATGGCAATCCTCTGAATACCACCGTATCCTGAATCGTGTTTCCTGCAGGTATTTGCAGAAAACGCTGATGGATGATATCGCGCCAACTGCCCGACTGCGACAGCGCACAAATCATCCAGTCGCCCGAAATCCCGGTATCGCTCTCGTTGGCTACCGTAATCACCAAAGCCATCGAATCGGGGGAAGAAGACAGAAGCCGGATATCGGAAAAGCGCAAAACAGCCGGCACGGCTTCCTTCACACGAACCGGCATACTATACGACACCCGTACGTCGTCACTCGAAGTTCCGAACAGAAAATCGCCCGTCCGGCCAAAACGACAATAGCCGCGCACCCATCTGGAAACCTCAGGGGGCAGAATGGCACCCGATACTCCCAGATATTCGGCCTGTTCAAAGACAGCTGTATCCTCAGGCAGGTAAGTGAACATCTCGAACGTGTAGTTCACCGTGTCGCGGTGATGGTTCGTCAGCAAAAGATCAACCGGAACATACCCGGACACATCGGGTTGACGCGCAAAGCGCACTTCCTCCACTGTTACTAAAGAATCTGCATAGGCCACCGTATCCGAAAGCAGTTCATTCTCGACCGGATCAGGATGCATCAACACGGCTCCCTGATTACAGAAATACCCCAGATAGCGTCCCTCTTCCGTTTGATCCGGAAGCCATTCATCCCGGTTGAGCGCATCTAAATTGAAATAGCCGTCCCAGGTACCGCCCGATCCCCAGTTGATGTGATAGAAACCCGAACGGTCCACTCCGTCGATCAGAAAAGCATGACCTTCCATGCGGACATTATAACCGGAATAAACCACGGGGCGGCCCTGCTTTAACTCATGCAACAACAGGGAGTGCCAGCGCCGGGGCGTATAAAGATAACGGTCGGCGAAACGGACATATCCGTATCCGAACACCCGACGCAGGGCATCGACCGCACGATAAATACTTGAGCCTGATTCGGCCACGCCATAGTTCATCCGGCAAGCCATACCACAATAAAGATTCAGCTGTTGCACCGCCTTGATCTCCCGGTCGGTATAAGGTTCCGTGTAATCCGAACGCATCAGGTCCCACGAAAGCGAAGCCCCTGGCAGCACATCATCTATGGTGTAATGTGGTGTCGACCAACCAAACAAGGTATCGCGCAACGCCTCAGGATAACGATAATGATAAAGCAACTGGGCATAAGCCGTAGCCACACAACCCACGACGCAACGCGTGGCACTCACATGACCAAGCGAATCAGTATAATATGGACACAGGCCATTGTAAGGATCCGTCTGAAACCACCGGACATCGAGTATCGGTGCCACCACCTCTGATTCGGCCAGAGTATCCGGTGACGGAATGTTTCTGCCGGCTTCTCCAGAAAGCCAGAGTTCAAAAGCCGGAGGCATAGCCTCAGCCGGAGCCGAAGCCTCACTACTGTAAGCAATCAGCGACGGACTTTTTTCCGTACCGCCATAGAGCACAAAGCCGCAACCGGAAGGTCCCTGAAACAAAAAGCGCCCAGATGCAGCTTCCGAGCGCACCAGTCGGACAGAAGCGGACTCCACGCTCCGGACTTTCCGGAGGGATTCCGTCTGCTCAAAGAAATTCTGGGCAAGACGGCGGGCATGCTCCTGCGAGAGCGGTTGTGCCCGACAGACCACCACGAACAGCAACAGACAAAGACAAAGACACGAGGCACGGTATCCGCTGCTGCTGTTTTTTAAAAACTGAATCATAGGCTTTCCGTATAGCTACTACCGGATCTGACCGGCTTAACGAACGCAAATATAAACATTTCTCATCAGAAAACAGGCCGACACGGCAGTTTTGATATCCGAAAACAGCACATGGTACAAAAAGTTTTGTACCTTTAACCCCGAATCATTTCAAAACAAGCTATGCTGACCCTGATCTCCTGTGCCAAAACCATGACCACAGCAAACCGCGTCGAAGTGCCTTACGTCAGCGAACCGACATTCGCACAGACGGCCCGGGAACACGCCCTCCGACTCGGGCAATATTCCGTGGAAGAAATGGAAAGGTTGCTTCGCGTTCCTAAAAAGATTGCAGCGCAGAACGTGCTCCGTTACCAGAACTTTCAGTCAGACGACAACCCTGCCATTCCGGCTCTCATAGCCTACACGGGTATGGTATTCAAAAGGATTGCCCCCGACGATTTTACTTCCGAAGATTTTCTTTTCGCCCAGAATCACCTGCGCATCACTTCCTTCCTCTACGGACTGCTGCGCCCGCTCGACGGCATCCGGAATTACCGTCTGGAAGGTAAGGCCAAACCAGACTTTCTGGACGGGAAAAGCCTGTTCGACTTTTGGAAAAGCCGGCTCACCGACTTGTTACTCACTGAGATCAGGCACCAGGGAGGCACCTTGCTCAACTTGGCCAGCGGAGAAATGAAACAACTATTCGACTGGAAAAGAGTGGTCCGGGAAACAGAAGTTGTCGACGCGGAGTTTTATGTCGAAGAAAACGGTCTGTTGAAAAACGTCACGGTATATGCCAAAATGTGTCGCGGCGAGATGACCCGCTACATCATTCGAAACCGGATAGACACTCCAGAACAAATCAGAAACTTTTCCTGGGAAGGATTTCATTTCTACAAGACGGAGGGAACAACGCAAAAAATCATCTTTGTTCATGGGGAATAAACACTTTCCAAACGAACCGGATATATGCATCCCTGATGATTTTCCTAAAAAGACTCTGCTTTTTGCCTCATAAGAACCTATTTATTACGTGAAACAAAGAATTATTTGCTTCAACATCCCTGTTTTATTCTTAAATAATGTATTTTTGTGATGTGAAAAACAGAACAGATATGAAATTTAACAAACCATTACTCTTTCTTTGGAGTGCCAGCCTGTCGCTCAGCGGCGGTCTGAGTGCTCAGGAATTGCTTCCTGCAAAGGGATTTCCATTAGTTATTGAATCAGCTCAAAACAGACTCCTGCCTTCCGGAGAACAAGGAAGCATCAAGATTCCTGTTTATGGAAACGGCAGTTTTTCTATCAATTGTGATGCCGGATGGCTTCAGGCTGGCGCCGGGAAAAATTATATCGGACTCAGCTATACAGCCAACCCGGAAGCCGGCCAGCGTTCGGCAGTCGTAAACATAAAGAATGCCTCCAACGTGGAGCAAAACTTAGTGATTTCTCAGCCCGGAAACGCTACCCTTGAGCACGTTGTTTCCAACTGGTTGCGCATCTTTCCGACCAGTTACAAGGCCAATCAATCCCAACCGGGAGCAGACATAGCCCTGACACAAGACGGAAACTATGGAACAAACTACCACAGCCCCTGGAACACCAGCATCTCCGAAGAAAATCCAGCCATACTGACCTATTATTTTGATACTCCCCAGCATCTCGATTTAGTCAATTATGTTCCGGTGAACGGCAATGGTAAATTCGGATTAGTCGATATTTACTACAAACAAGGCAATGCCTCCGACTTTTCCCTGCTCGGACAATATGACTTCAACATGGTCAGTACGCCTACAGCCGTATATTTCGGTCCGCATGGTATGGACAACATCACTTGTGTAGAATTTCGGGTGAAAACCGGATATAGTTTTACCCCTGGAATCCAATATTATGCAACTTGTGCGGAAATGGAATTCAAAAGAGAACTCACACCCAACGAAATCTACCAGGAAAAAATAAAGAATATAACGGCGGTCAGTGAAGGAGTACCGGCACAAGACGGAGAAGATATCTCAAAGACTTTAGACAGCAACTTTTCGACCTTATTCCATACCAATTATAGTCAGGCCATCAACAGCGAACATCCAGCAATCCTGACCTATACCTTATCCGAACCGACATTATTAGAGAAAGTAGTCTACGTTCCCCGCAAGAATCTTCGAGACGACAATACACCGGAGACAAACGGAAACTTTGGTCAGGTGGAAGTTCTTTATACGACCGAAAATGAAACGACTTTCACCACTTTACTAACGAAAGATTTCGGTAAAGCCAGTACCAATACGGAAATAGACTTCTCTTCCGTGCAGGATCCGGTTACGTCAGTACGGTTCATCGTTACCTCGGGTGGCGGCAATTTCGCTTCTTGTGCCGAAATGGAATTTTACGAAGCCAAAACATATTCCAGCGATTACAGTATCTTCGGCGACGATGTTTATACTCAGTTGAAAGACGGAGTGACCCAGACGGATATCGACGCTATCACTGATCCGTTCGTAAAAGGTCTGGCACAAGATCTTTACGACCACAACTACAACACGGATTACCGCGTGGCCGACTACCCTTGCCTGCTTTCTCCGCAAGCCCTCTCAGCTGAATGGAACACACCGGGTAAACTCTACGATCAGCTGCAGGGAGTTACCGGAATCAATATTTCAAAAGGAAAAAATGTAATCATTGTCTCGGGAGCTGCAACCGATATTCCTCTCATTCTGAAAGTTGTATCCTGGTACAACGGCAACGGCAAGGATCCCGTAGAACACGATTATACCCTGATCAACGGCATCAATACCATCAATTACGAAGGCGAATACGACGGACTGGCCTACATTTCTTATTATGCCGGCAGTAATCCGGAACAATATAGTCCCGTCAAAGTCCATTTCGTCTACGGACAAGTCAACGGCTACCTGTCTCCCGACAAAACCAACGAAGAAATGCATCAGTTATGTGCTAACGCACGCAACACCTGTATGGATCTGGTGGGCGAACATGTCCATTCCATCTGGACAGCCCGTGGCCTTTACGACTACTGCAAGGCATCCGACGGCAGCAGCTTAGGCTACCGCCAGTACATGAACCTTCTGGACACACTGATCGGATGGGAACATCAGTTGCTCGGGTTCAAGAAATACAACCGCGTGCCCCAGAACAAGACCATGGCTTATGTCAACTATACCAATTATATGTTTCAGGGAGGCTACGGAGTATCTTTCAAGTACGATCAGGAAGAAAGAGTCTTGAACTGCCGCAGACTGATGTACGACGATTCGGATGCCATCTGGGGCCTTAGCCACGAATGGGGACACCAGCACCAGATGCAGCCATATTTCTGCTGGGCCGGTCTGGGCGAAAGTTCCAACAACATGAACTCCTGCTACAACGTGCTCCATATGGGCTATACCAGCGATCAGGCAAGCCGGATCCAGGACAACTGGACAGCTGCCTACAACCATCTGCTTTTAGGGAATACAACCAAGAATAGCAAAAAAATCCATCAATATGTAGGGACAGGAAAAGGTGATTATGTCAAGAACGGCGATATTTATGAATTCGTAGGCGAAAACGCCGGCGATTACATTTACGAAGAGACAACATACGGTCCGGGAGCCGTAGCAGAAAAACGCAACATGGCCTATACGAACAGAGCATTCTTCGACTGGTGTCCGGACATCCAAACGCTCATTGACCAACAATTCGAATACGGATTGCGCATACCTGCATTTAACAATACCGAAAAAACAGTCTCGACAAACGAACTTTATGTCGAAGAAAACACCGCGGCGTTCTTCATGCTCTATTGCTACTTCTCCGACAAGAACCACGCTGATTATGTCAAGGACTTCCAGGAAGATCTGTACGAAGCGCTCCGTCAGAACGACAATCCCGAAGGATCGACCGTGGAGAAAAAAGACGGTGTGGACAAGTACGAATTATTAGCCAGTGCACAAAACGGAAACAAGAACGGAAAATATGAAGTTTTCGCAAGCACATATCCGCAATCCTGCTGGATCACGAAAGGTTACCTGACTGAAAATGCACAATGGACACAAAACAGTGTTCCGTTCATTTTCAACTATATTCGCAAAGCATCACGCCTGTGCGGTTACAATCTCTTTGACTATTTTGACAAGATGGGATTCCTGCGGACCATTGTTCTGGCCATCGACGATTATGGCATGAAATATTATGCCCTGACAGCCGACATGAAAGCTGAATTCAAAACCGACATGGAAAACCTCGGACTCAAGCCGCTGACATCAGACATGATCGAAAAGATCACGCATGCCAATATTCCCACATTTAGTACCCCCGTTATTCCCAATTAACCATTTATTCTGATGAAAACAATAAAATATACCGGTTTCTTCATCGGGATGCTGTTGCTGGGCATCCCGGCCTCTGCCCAGATCACTTCACTGGCCGATCTGGACAACAGCAAAAGCTATACCATCATCCGGCAACCGGACAGCGACGCCGGACAAAACATCCTGACAGCAGCCGAAAACGGAACAAAAGTATCGGTCAGCACAAATATTTCGGAGACCGACGACGACAACTGGGTCGTATATCAATCTCCGCAGACAGGATTCAGATACCTATATAATCTGGCCTACAAAACTTTTCTGACCAATACGACCGACGGCTGTACACTTTCCGGCGTTGCATCGCCCTGCTACTTGATCGAGACCTCGCATACCGGCAACTGGCTGCTCATGAACAACAACATGCTGACAGGAATGGCCACAGAAAACAACGGTATTCTGTTTTCGAAAAATGAAGATCTTGCCACCGACGGGATAGCTTTCACACTCACCGAAACCACCAGAACAATCAACGAGGATGAACTGGCCGACATCAAGGCGAAAGTAGCCGAAGCCGAAGAAAGCATACGCACGACCCTACTCGAGGAGATCCAGACATTGCTCGAGGAAGCAATTCGCATGGAAGCCATGGGAAAAAGCGACTTTGCAGGAAACTACGACTATGCAGATCTGAAAACAGCCTATGAAGAAGTATCCGGAAATCCGGATTCCTACTCCAACGAAGAACTGGAAAACCTCATGCAACGAACAAAAGCATCCGTTTATCCGAAAGAAGGAAAATACTATCGGATTTTCAATCTGGCCAGACCGACCACTGAATCACCCTTGACCAATACGCTGACGATCACGGAAAGCGGTTCTAAAATACTGAGTGTTCGAACCATGACAGACTGGTTGCCGGGAATATCTCAGGATAATCCTATAGACAACATCTGCTTGTTCCAGTTCTACAAAACCGGCACGGGCAATTCATACATCCTCTACAATCCGAGTGCACGAATCTATGCCGGAGAAGGAAAATCGGAAAACCAAGCTCCTCCATTCATTACCCTGCAACAGAATAAGGCCGATGCTGCTCCCTATGATCTGGTTTATGAAAGCAACCTTTTGTTCCGTTTCGAAAGCAGCACCCAACCGGGCGTTTACATTACGGCTAACGGTGAAAGCAACTGTGTCAGCTTTGACAAGCAGGAAGATCCCGAAAAATGGTACTTCCAGGAAATCAAATCTATTGATGTTCCTGTTGGCAACAGTGGCTATGCCACACTCTGCCTGCCCTGTGCCATCGAGTTGCCCAATGAATTAGAAGCCTATGTAGCCGTAAAACAGCAGGATCAGACTTTGTACGTTCAGAAATTGGCAGATTATACCGGAAACAATATTCTGCCAGCCTACCAGCCGGTCATCCTCAAACGTCAGGACGATTGCAGTACCACAAGATTCACCTGTCCCATTGTCTATGATGCGCCTCAGACAGACATACCGAATCTGCTTCAAGGAGTCACACTTCGTAGCGCCATTGCGGAAGGAAGCTACATTCTTTATCAGGGAAAACAAGGAATAGGCTTTTACCTGGTTGATCCCGATGATCGAACACTGAATCCCAACAAAGCCTACCTGCCTTACTCCGATAGCTACACAAGCAATGCGCTGCGTTTTGACTTCGACGATATGACCACATCGGTAACAATACCGGAAACTAACGGAGAACAGGATGAGATCCTGTATGACCTGAGCGGCAGAAGAGTCAGTACCCCGATAAAAGGCGTTTACATCACCCGAAATGGAAAGAAACGGATCGTCCGGTAAAATCTGAACGGATAAAGCAAAAACAATCCAGATATTTTTTGCTTCGGGTTCCCTAAAATCTGTCATGCCCATCTCGTGCTCATGAGATGGGCATGATTGTTTTACGAGTTGAGCATCTCCGTATGCCCAGATCGCCGACACAATCGGCACCTTGTCTGTTAACAATTTCGGTTGACTAAAAATCTGGTTATAGATAATATAGGTTGACTCGATTTTTTACTATTGATAAATATAGTTGACTTTCTTATTATCCTTTAATCTCTATTTCTGTTGCGAACAAAGATACGGACAATATGATCCCTGATTTTTGATAGAATTCTGTTCTCCTTATTAAAATAATTCAGTATTTCTGAATGAAACACGATATGTGTAAGAAATTCGATTTGATTCATTGTCGTAAATCAAAGGTCAGGATTTATATGGAATGCAAAAATAAATCCACACGAACTTTCTATTGTCCCCAAAGCCGCCGGATTCTGCTTCCGTCCGGAAACGAAAAAAGCTCTGATTCTGTTGTGAATCAGAGCTTTTCCTAATTTCGCTTTGTAAGCTGGCGGTGCGTACGGGACTAACGGAGTCTTTAATCAATACTGATATTCAATCTGTTA
>artificially_reared_2__coassemble_635_pt1 | contig 16669 bp, 12 predicted proteins | sample artificially_reared_2__metabat2_low_PE_008 | metagenome-assembled genome bin artificially_reared_2 | reverse complement strand
GCAAAGATACATCTTTTATCGATTTGTTAAATCCCCAAAAATAACAAGTGAGCCGCCATTTTCTAATATACCAACTCATATAATAAATATTGAAAACACCCGACTTTACATTCTTGGGTGTAAAATCGGGTGTCTGTTTTGTAAAACATTGACTTTCAGTGTTTATCGCGGTGCGTACGGGACTCGAACCCGTGACCCCATGCGTGACAGGCATGTATTCTAACCAACTGAACTAACGCACCTTGGTTTTGGAGCGGAAAACGAGACTCGAACTCGCGACCCCGACCTTGGCAAGGTCGTGCTCTACCAACTGAGCTATTTCCGCAGAGGTTGGTTGTGGGTGGTGATGGATTCGAACCACCGAAGGCGTAAGCCAGCAGATTTACAGTCTGCCCCATTTGGCCACTCTGGTAACTACCCGCTCTTTAGTGACTCCCACAGGATTCAAACCTGTAACCTTCTGATCCGTAGTCAGATGCTCTATTCAGTTGAGCTAAGGAGCCGTAAGAGATTCGTGGGCGTTGACGGATTCGAACCGCCGACCCTCTGCTTGTAAGGCAGATGCTCTGAACCAGCTGAGCTAAACGCCCGTTTCGTGAACTTCTTTCGTTTGTTGTTCGTTCCCGAAAGCGAGTGCAAAGGTACGCATTTATTTTAAATCTGCAAATCTTTGGGATGTTTTTTTCTTCATTTTTTTAGTCGGATGCATGATGGTGATTGCTTTTCTGACATTAATATTTTGATTGTAAATGATATAGGAACAAGCGCATAAAAAATCTCTCCATACCGGGAGATCTTTTATGCGCTTGTTCTTTATACGTTCTTCCTTTTATCGACCAGATTTTTTTACCAGCCGTTTTGAAGGATCAGGCGGTTCAGTTCACCGACGATGTCCTGATAATCGGAACGGCGTCCGCATTCGCGGATGTCTAAAAGGGGGTCTTTATCGATGATGGCATCGAAAAGTTCTTCTAAAGCGGGTGCTTGTTGCATGCGGCTGTATTCCTCGTAGGTATAGGACAGAAAAGCGACCCGGGCGTTGATGCCCCGGTTGTCTAACCAGTAGCCGTTGACAAGCTGTGTAGGCAACGTCAGGGTCTGACCGTGTTTTATATCCGACGGTGCCGGATAGGAAACAATGCGGCTGCGCGAGGTGTCCATAATTACCGGAACTTGCCGGGAATAGTCTTTCTTCATCTTATAGATGATGACGGCAGGCGATGCCACTTGCATGTTGCCGGTCAGAGACGGAGCAGATTGGGATTGCAGTACGGCTGTCGGCTGCAGAACAACGGAAGATTTCTGTTGTCTGCTGCATGAAATGGTCGTCATGCTTCCCAGGATCAGGCTGAGGCCGGCGATAGTGCGTAGCATGGGATGGTTCATTCCGTTAATCATATCTTCCTAATTATTGGTTCATGCAAAATTTGGTCTGCTGTTGGGTTCCGTCGGTGTGAATGGCACGAACGATGTATACCCTTTTCTGGAAATGAGAAGACGGAATTTGGTAGGTGCCCTGGTTTTCCGTGCAGCTGTATGTCTTGATGAGTGTGCCTTGAATTCCGTAAATTTTGATTTGCGCAATTGGCTTACTGCTTACCATATTGATTTGGGATGTGTTGGCACTGATCCGTAATCCTTCTTCTACGGTTGTTGATTGGATGTCTGTTGGCTGTTTTATGGAGACTAAGGCATTCCATAAAAGCGTGAAAGGAGAACTTTTATTCGTATTGTAGGAATACAGCCGGAACTGATAATATCCGGGAGTCAGATCGGATCCTACTTCTATACGGAATTTGCGGGTTTGTCCCTCCTCGCAAGTGATATTTATAAATGGCGACTGACTTTCAAATTTTTGGCTTTTTTCGTTGAACAGGTAAGCGATAAGCTGTCCGTTGTAATAATTGCCCGTTCCGCTGATGCTGACTGTTCCGTTGCATACGAACGGAGTTCCGCGTACCGGTTGTTTGTTTTCCAGGGAACATTCCAATGCTTTGATATCCAAAGCCGGTGTGCCTTGAGTCTCGATGGTGATTTCCTGTAACGATCCGATATGATATCTGTTATAGTCGTGGAGCCAAATCGGGCAGACATATGCCTTGCCGGTGATATTGGGCATGGTGACTGAACAGTCGATGGACTGGGTTTCTCCTGGTTTCAGATAGACTTGTTGTATACGCGTGCTTGAAAGCATGTTTTGGTACTGGTCATAGATGGCAAGTTCGATATGTCCGATGAAATCATGTTCCTGACGTATGTTGGTTAAGGTCATGGTGAAGTTGCCTTTACTATTACTGTGCAGGGTGCCTTCGGGCTCTAACCGGGCTTCCGGAAGCAGGGATATGTCGGTGTCGCTGCTGATATGTGCTTTGCCGTTTTCAACGACGAGATAATGTTCGGCACTACTCCCATATTCTGAACGGACACGATCCCAATGGTTGCTTTCATTCAGTTTGGTTCCTACATAAATATCGTAAATCCCGTCTGCTATTCCCGAAGGTAAATGTAGCGTGAAATCTATAGCAGTATATCCGTATGTAATGTTCAGATTTTGTGGCATAAAAGACTCGCTGATCAATTGCTGGTTGCCTTGGATATCGGCGATGATGGCTACTGATCCGTTAAACTGGGATGATCGGTTAAATATCGTCAGAACTTTTGCCGTATTGGCCGATGTGTTGATCTCCAGGGCTCCCATTTCGAAATAAGAACGAGGTTCGGAAAGCATGGTTTTAGGAGCCAGGCCTACCGACATGGTTTGTTCAAACTGGTAAACACTACCGTTGCCGCCTCCGGCTCCGGATTCAGATGGTTGTAAGTTGGTGATCAGAAAATAACCGTTGCTTAGGCCCGACCATCCCCAGTTGACATGAACGAGCCCATTTTCGTCGTAACCGTCGATGACGAAAGCATGTCCTGAAAGACTGTTGTCGGTGGCGGTATAATAGATGGGACGCTTGGCGTTCAGTTCGGTCTTGATCAGACTCATCCATTCTTCAAGGGTGTAATAAGTACTCATGGCCCGGTAAGAATAAGGGTTGAAACCGAGGTATTTGATCAGTCCGTTTTGTCCATGATAGTTATCGGCTCCGGAAGCATTCGGATCGTAGTCCATGTTGCAGGCGATTCCGCAAGCCAGCATCAGCTTGGCTATGGCGTTGGCCTGCTCGCTGTTATAGCTGCCTGCAGGGTACTGGGGCAGGATATTGTCCCAGTCGAATACCGTCTGGCTGAAATCCATGCTGAGCGAAATATTGTGCGTGTTCGTGGTGTAACTTGTGGAGCCGGTTCCCTGAGCCGGATAGCGGTAATAGCTGAGAATACTTGCTAAAGCAGTGGCAACACAGCCTGTCATGCATCTTTTACCGTTCACCATCGGGCAAAGCCGGTTGTAGGGATCGCCCTGATCGTATTGGATTGCGCCGAGCAACGGATCGACTGATGAGGCAAAACAGGTATCCTCGGTCAGGGTGCGTACCGGGGCGACGCCTTTCGCCGTGTCGAGCGTTTCCTGTTTCAAGGAGTACAGATTCAGCCAGAAACGCATGTTGTCGGGGATGGTGTCCTTGTTGAACGTATTTTCGAAAGAATAGCCCAGAATTGTTTCCATACGGTCATCACCTGAGATGATGACGAATCCTGTCCGGTCCTGGTTATAAATGTAATAAGCCGGTGTTTCTGTCTGTCGGGTAGCATTGGTCGGATTGATTTCCAGAGATGTGGCAACCAATGAAACGGGAGATGAGACGCTACGGGTGTTCTGATTTCTGTTGGCAAAAAAGGCTTGAGCTAAGATTTGTGCTTCTTCTGCCGAGCGGATGGCAGCAGAAAGATTACTGATGGCACAAAGTACCATCAATAGGCTGATAATTCTGACTTTTTTCATGAACTGTTTATTGATAGGATTGCAAATATAAAGGTTTTTCCATTATGTTTCCGGTTTTGTACTTTCATTTAACTAAAATACAAGACGACCTGATTATGGAACGACGGAAATAGGGGGTTCCCTGAAGGAATAATCAGAGACCGCTGTTTTTTTATGGGGCATTTATTCGCAATACTGATTAAAAACATTAACTTTGCGCCGCTAATTTTTAAACAAAAGTAATGAAAAAAAGAATGATTCTTGGAGGAGCACTCCTGCTGGCGGCAGCGGGTGTCTCTGCACAGCTCAACGTCCAGTTACATTACGACCTGGGTCGGGCTTGTTATGGTTCCGAATTGGACAACCGTCAAAGACTGACAGCTACCGTTGAGAATTTTACAGCGGACAAGTGGGGAAGCACTTACTTCTTTGTGGATGCTGACTTTGGTGATCAAAGCATGCGTGGCGCCTATACGGAAATCTCGCGTGAGCTACAGTTCTGGAAATTTCCCGTGGCTTTGCACGTGGAATACAACGGCGGACTTAGTTATGGTACGGGGAAAGGCGATGGTTATGCCTTTAACAATGCTTATCTGGGCGGTCTTGCCTATAACTGGAACAGCGCGGATTTCACCAAGGGGTTTTCTGTTCAGCTCATGTACAAGTATCTGGCAAAAAACGGGCCTTATACCAACAGCTGGCAGCTGACGGGTGTCTGGCGGAATACGTTTGCGAACGGCCTGTGCACGTTCAGTGGTTTTGCTGATTTGTGGTACGACAATACAGTGAGCGGCAATCTGATCTTCCTTACCGAACCTCAGTTCTGGTTTAATCTGTATGCGCTGAAACGGGTCAGCGATGATTTTAAGCTGAGTGTTGGTACAGAAGTGGAAATCAGTACTAATTTTGTTTATTCGGCTACCGGCGCGCATGATCGTTTTTATGCCTTGCCCACTCTGGCCTGTAAATGGACTTTCTGAGCGGTCCTGATCTGAAGTAGTTACGGATTTCGGATGTTCTGATCGTGCCGGTTACCCTGTTTCATTTAATGGTCAGGGTAACCGGCACGAATCTTTTGTTTCGGACAATCGCAGGGCTATTCTTTCGTACGGAGCATTTCTTCCATGCGCAGCATTTCGTCGCGAAACTGGGCTGCAGCCACGAAGTCCAGTTTCTTTGCGGCTTCCTGCATTTGCCGTCGGGTCCGTTCGATGCTCTTTTCCAGTTGTTCCCGAGTCATGTATTCTACGATCGGATCGGCTGCTAAAGTTGGCTGTTCGGGTTCAATATAGGCGCGTTTTTCTGCGTGTGCGTCGGCATTGGCATTAATCAGATCGGTCATTTTCCGATCTTTGCGGATTTGTGTCGGAGTGATTCCGTGCGCTTCGTTATAACGGATTTGTTTCTCACGCCGGCGATTGGTCTCTTCAATGGTGAGCCGCATGCTTTCCGTGATTTTGTCGGCATACATGATGGCTTTTCCGTTTACGTTACGTGCAGCACGGCCGACGGTCTGGGTCAGCGAACGGTGGCTGCGCAGGAAGCCCTCCTTGTCGGCATCCAATATGGCTACTAAGGAAACTTCCGGCAGATCAAGTCCTTCTCGCAGCAAATTGACGCCGACAAGCACGTCAAACAGTCCGGCACGCAGGTCGTCCATGATCTGCACGCGTTCGAGCGTGTCAATATCGCTGTGGATATAGTTGGTGCGGATGTCGTGGCGGACTAAATAATCGGTCAATTCCTCTGCCATACGTTTAGTCAGCGTGGTCACCAGAACCCGTTCGTTCCGTTCGATACGTTGCTGGATTTCCTCCATCAGATCGTCCACCTGATGTGTGCTTGGACGGACTTCGATGACCGGATCCAGAAGTCCTGTCGGCCGGATGACCTGTTCTACGACGATTCCTTCGCTCTGTTGCAGTTCGTAGTCGGCAGGCGTTGCCGAAACATAGATCACCTGTCGGGCCAGCTCCTGGAATTCACTGAATTTCAAGGGGCGGTTGTCCAATGCAGCTGGCAGTCGGAAACCGTATTCGACCAGATTGGTCTTTCTGGCCCGGTCGCCGCCATACATGGCATTGATCTGTGGTACGGAAACATGACTTTCGTCGATGACGATCAGGAAGTCTTCCGGAAAGAAATCGAGCAGGCAGTAAGGCCGTTCGCCGGCTTGCCTGCCGTCAAAATAGCGGGAATAGTTTTCAATGCCACTGCAATGTCCTAATTCGCGGATCATTTCCATATCATACGTCACCCGCTCGTATAATCGCTTGGCTTCAAGCGGCTTTCCGATTTCCTCAAAATAATTGACCCGTTCATGCAAGTCCTTTTCAATCTGTTGAATTGCGGCTAAGGTACTTTCCTTGGTTGTCAGAAACAGGTTGGCAGGGTAGATCTTATAGTCGTCGAAACGTCCCAGACGCATCAGGCTGACCGGGTCGACTTCTTCGATCGTATCTATTTCGTCGTCCCAGAATGTCACGCGCAGCAAGTTGTCCGAATAAGCTAAATAAATATCAACCGTATCTCCTTTTACCCGGAAATTCCCCCGGTTGAGTTCCAAATCGTTGCGTGTGTAAAGACTATCCACGAGTCGGCGCAGGAACATATTGCGGTCGAGTCGTTTGCCGCATTTCAGTTCAATGACGTTTTCGTAGAAGGCAGCCGGATTTCCCATACCATAAATACAGCTTACTGACGAGACAACGATAACGTCGTTTCGTCCGGAAAGCAGTGCGGAAGTTGCAGCCAGACGTAGTTTGTCTATTTCATCATTGATGGCCAAGTCTTTTTCGATATAGGTGTCGGTAGACGGCAAATAGGCTTCCGGCTGATAGTAGTCGTAGTATGATACGTAATATTCTACGGCATTATGTGGAAAAAAACTTTTGAATTCACCATAAAGTTGTGCCGCAAGGGTTTTGTTGTGGCTTAAGATTAGTGTCGGCTTGTTTACGTTTCGGATCACATTGGCAATTGTAAACGTTTTGCCCGATCCCGTTACTCCGAGCAAGGTCTGTGCCGGGAGCCCCTGACGAATGCCCTCGGTGAGCTGTGCTATGGCTTCAGGCTGGTCTCCTGTGGGCATATAGTCGGAGGTCAAAATGAAATTTGGCATAAATTCTTCTTTATTTTGGTATTGAGCCAACAAATTTAAGAATTTTATATTGGAAAAATCATTGAAAAACTATAATTTTGCAACTCAATATGAAGAAAATGAAACGGATACTTTTATTCCTGGCAGGCAGTGCACTGTTGCTGACTTCATGCACGGAGTACAACAATGTGTTGAAAACTACTGATTATGAATATAAATACGATGCGGCAAAGGCTTATTTCGTAAAGGGACAGTACAGCAAGGCATCCTATTTGCTTACGGAGCTTCTGGCGATGATGAAAGGTACGATCTATGGAGAAGAATCTTTGTATATGCTGGCTCTTTCCGAGTATTATTGTGGCAATTATGACACATCGTCAGCCTATTTCAAAAAGTATTATCAGTCCTATCCGAAAGGACAATATGCAGAACAAGCTTGCTTTTATTCGGGAAAGGCCTTGTATCAGGATGTTCCTGACGCACGTCTGGATCAGTCGGCTACCTATGCCGCCATACAGGAGTTTCAGAATTTTCTGGACCTTTATCCTTATACGAAATACAAAGATGAAGCCAATAACCTGCTGATGAACTTGCAGGACAAGTTAGTGGAGAAAGAATATATTGCGGCTAAATTATACTATGATTTGGGCGACTATACCGGCAATTGCATCGGCGGCGGCAGCAATTACGAGGCTTGTATCGTTACGGCTCAGAATGCCCTGAACGATTATCCTTATGCCCGGCCGGAACGTCGGGAAGATTTTTCGATCCTATTGTTGCGCGCACGCTATCATCTTGCCATGCAGAGTGTAGCCGAAAAGCAAGACGAGCGTTTTCGTGCGGCCATTGATGAATATTATGCGTTTGTGAATGAATTTCCAGAGTCCAAATATCTGGATGAGGCACAACGAATGCTGAAGACTTCCGAGAAAAGAGTAAGAAAAGAGTAATTAACTATATCATTTTTATGGATTACAAAAAAACGAATGCACCGACCAACACGGTGACCCGAGACATCATGAATCTGTGTGATGAGACTGGAAACATTTATGAGAGTGTAGCCATCATCGGCAAGCGTGCCAATCAGATTGCGGCCGACCTTAAAAGCGAACTGTCCAAAAAATTGCAGGAGTTTGCTTCGGTAGGAGATAATCTGGACGAAGTCTTTGAAAATCGGGAACAGATCGAGATTTCGCGCTATTATGAGAAATTGCCGAAACCGACTTTAATTGCCACTCAGGAATTTATCGAAGGTAAGGTATATTACCGTTTGCCAGGGCAGGAAAAGGAAAGTCTCGAAAAATAGTTTTTATGATACAGCGTATTCAGACGGTATATCTTTTGCTTGTAACGGTTTTGTCGATCGTGACTTTGTGTCTGCCTATCGGAAGATTTGTAGATGCACAGGGAGCTGTGGTAGCAGAGATGTACAATTTATCTTTACTATTGGCTGACGGAAGCAAATCGTTCGCTCCCTGGGCTCTGTTTGTCATGCTGGTTGTAGTAGCGATTACCGCTTTCGGGGCCATCTTCCTGTATCGGAAACGTATGCGTCAGGTTCGGTTTACTATTTTCAGTGGCTTGCTCCTGATCGGATATTATATCGCATACGGAATTTTCGCTTATATTCTGGGAGATAAATATGGTCACTTCAGCATTTCGTGGGTTGCAGGTCTACCGGCAGTAGCCCTGATTCTGGATTATCTGGCTTTCCGCGGCATTATGAAGGATGAGCTGATCGTCCGTTCTTTGGACCGTTTGCGTTAAGAAAGCACGGCTTTTTTCAGGCTATTTATCAGAACAATATTGAAGTGGGGGGATATGAACAAGCGCCCCGACAAGTTACAGATGTAACTTCAGAAATTAGAAGAGTCGTATCAAACTCAATTTTTGAGTAATGATACGACTCTTGCTTTATCATTAAGAAATTTCAAGATTATGAAACTTCTGCGTCCTTGCTCTCTGAGCTTTTCAGATTTCTTTTTAGCTTGTTTTTTTAGAGTTTGCTGAGGGGGATTGCAATTTGATTCTGTCGGGGTTCGTTAGGTGGTCTTATGCTTTTCCCTTATCGCTGCGTTTTCATGACATCGAACAGATAAGTAAGTTTAGCCACGATCGTCCCGTTGGCAGAGCGGGAGAACGGATCACGTTTTCCATTGCTGTAGATATCTCCGAGGGCGTAGTAATAGCGTCCTTCAATCATAAAATGACCGGCCCTTTTCGTATTGATTTCCAGACCCAATCCGGCTGTAATTCCATAGTCCAGGGCATTGTCGTTCATTTTTCCATATTGCTGGGTGATGTTTCCGGGGCGTTTGTCCAGCGTACTTTCGTCGAAAGCTCCTCCCTTGATTTCTTCCTCACCGATACAATAGCCTATTTGCGGTCCGGCTACGAAGTAAAACATGGCTCCCTTTTCTTCTTTACCCCAGGCCAGACGGGCCAAAAAAGGCATCTGGATATAGTGCATGTTGCGCATGTAAGTATCGCTGCTCGTTTCGATCAGTTCTTTCCATCCCAAGTTCGCATAATTAAGTTCTACCTGAAGGGCACACAGACAGGAGAAATATTTTTCGCAAGTATAGCGCATGGTTACGCCGCCACTGGGATTTGCTTTCCAATTCTGTTTGATAATTGGGCTGAAGGTCACCTGGTTGACGGTATAGCCGAAGTTTACTCCGATGGCTAAGTCGTTGCGATGTTCGCCGACCTGTGCTTGCGTTGGCGCAGCAAGCAGAAAGCTGAAGGCCGACCAGAACAGCAGCATCGGGATGAATCTGTTGCTGACGGACAATCTGTTGTTATTCTTGTGGTTCATTTGCTGAATTCAATGACTTCGATGGTTTTACCTGGCGTGTAGTGGATCAGTTCGATCTTGTTGTTGATGAATCCGCCCCAGTTGCTGCATCGGGTAAACGTAAAGTCGTGTTGTAGCGGGGTGGTTCTGATTTTGTCGATTTTACTGTTAAATGAAGTGCCATACTGGGACAGTCCTTTCAGGAAAAAATAGCCTAAATCATAGCCCATCATACCGAAACGCGGGAACGAATTAATCAGTGGCTTTTTAAACCATTCGGCAAATTCTTTTTCAAATGCGTTGGTTTTTGATGAGAACGGATTACGGTAGAACGGACTATATATATAAGTGTCGAACTGATAGAAGTAATCCAGCTGCGTGTCCGTATAGGTCTGCCATTCCGGAAAGCCCAGCATGCTGATTTCGTATTGAGGAAACGTTTCAGTAAAGGATTTCAGCTTTGGGAACAGAATGTTTAGGGTTTTGATGCTTGCCGAGGTCGGAACTATCAGATTTTTCCGTGTCGTGCTCAGTACTCTGGATAGGGCAAGCTCATCGGCGTAAAGCGAAAGATTCTGGGTGGTCTGCCCCTGTGATTTCAGGGCGTTGCGTAATCCTTCGGTAAACTGTTTGTCGTTCTGGTCGTTTTCCATGGCGTCCAGAATGATGACGTTGTATGAGCCGAACCGGGACTTTACCAATTCGTATGCTTCGCCAAACTGATAGGATTTCGGAGCGTTGGCTGCATAGATGTAGGGGTTCTTGAACACGGCGTCAAATTGCCCGGTAAACGGGACGACCAGTTTGATCCGTCGTTTCTGGCAGTATTCACTCAAAACGGGTATCTGGCTGGCATAGAGCGGACCGAAGATGATGTCCGTACTCGACAAGCCTTCTTCGGTGAGAACTTGCTTCATGCTCGAAGCGGTAGAGCCGGAATCGTAGGTGTAGACTTCCACCGAGACACCTTCCTGACGGATTTTGTCGATCGCTAAAAGTATGCCTTGATAGAACTCGATCATTTTGGCACTTTCGCTGTTCCCTTTCTTAAAAGGCAGGATTACGCCTACGGAAAGACTGGCATATTTTTGCGGTCCCTGTTTGGGCATAAGCACGCTTTCTACAGTTTTTTCTGCCTGTTGCCGGGCCGGTGTGCTTTCCGCGTGTCCTTCGTCTTCGGGATAGGGAATACAGATCACTTCGCCTTTTTTCAATTTATAGTTGCTAACCTGCATTTTGGGGTTGGCTGCAACCAGCTCTTCGGTTGTCAGACCGAATTTTCGGGCGATGCCGAAGAGGGTCTCTTTTCGTTTAGCCGTGTACATCTCGCGGTATTCCGGTTTTTTCGAATTGACGGTTGCCGGTTTTTGGGGGGCAGTGGTTGTCGGTTGCTGGGTGGCCTGTGGGATGATGATCACCTGTCCTGCCCGGAAGTTATCCGCTGTCAGGCCCGGGTTTGCTTCTGCCAGCGCCTCTGCCGAAACGTGATATTTCACGGTCAGACTGTATAGCGTTTCGCCTTTGGCAATTGTGTGATATTGCAAGCTGTTGGGATGTCCTTTCTGGGGAATGCGAAGCTCTTCACCCGTCCGGATGCCGGCTTTTGCATTGGGGTTGAGTTGATAAATATCCTGTATGGTGATGTTGTAAACTTTAGCAATCGAATAGACCGTTTCTCCCTGTTTGACTGTATGGGTAAATGACGGATTCTGGGCCATTGTAGCTGTCGACAGTAACAGCGACATGGCGATCAATTGCGAGATGCGTGCTAAACGTTTCATATATTTATATCGGTTTATATCATGCAAAAGTACAAAAAAAAGTGGTTATTTCAACGGGATGTGCTATTTTTGCACAAATATATCTGCACATGAAAAGATTTTTAGGATATTTGTTTTTTGCTCTTCTAAGCTGCGGCCTTGATGCTGCCTCCCGTCCGTTCGGTGCTGAGGACAGTTCGGAGCCTGTTCTTACGCTTGTTTCAACATTTACGGCCGGAGGCGAGGAAGTGGCCGATCCGCAGGAGGAACAGTCGGCTCCAGTTGTTGGTCATTTTGAGCTGCTGATAGAAAATCAGGGAACATGGGAGGTCCATGTGTCGTGGCGGGTGTGGCGTCAAGGTGAGGAAAACAATCCGATTCTGGTTCGCTACGGGAATACGCTTGACTATACTTTCACGCAGGATGGCGTCTTCCTGACGCAATGGCAGGCTACGCTGACACAAGGTAATGATACGATCATTCTTCCCGGTGAAGGAGAGGCTGAACCCGTCGAATTACATATTGCCGCACCGAAGTTGGAGTTTCCGAATGCTTTTTCGCCAAACGGAGATGGCTACAATGACGTGCTTCGTGCCAAAGAAGGCTGGAAAAGCGTCTTGGATTTCCGGGCCGCCGTGTTTAACCGCTGGGGACAGAAGATTTATGAGTGGAACGATCCGAACGGAGGATGGGATGGAAAGCAACACGGACGGACGGTTCCCGACGGAGTCTATTTCCTGAACGTCCGTGCACGCGGTGCCGACGGCAAGGATATTGTCGTGAAGAAAACCATAAATGTGCTGACCGGCAACGCCGCGACGGAAGACCAGTAAAAACGAAAGTACTTATTGAATGAATTATGAACGAAAATCACATTGACGAAATACGGGAAACCGGTGTGATCGGAATATACGGAGCGCGGGAGCATAATCTGAAAAACATAGATGTGGAATTGCCGCGGCAAAGCCTGACGGTGATTACCGGTATGAGTGGGAGCGGCAAGTCGACACTGGCTTTTGATACACTTTTTGCTGAAGGTCAGCGCCGGTATATCGAGACCTTTTCGGCCTACGCCCGAAATTTTATCGGCAACATGGAGCGTCCCGATGTGGATAAAATTACCGGACTTAGCCCCGTGATTGCCATTGAACAGAAAACTACCAACAAGAACCCGCGTTCCACGGTTGGGACCACTACAGAAATCTATGACTTCATGCGCCTGCTCTTTGCCCGTGCAGGCGAGGCGTTTTCGTGGAGGACGGGACTTCCCATGGTACGTTACACTCAGGAACAGATTATCAACCTTATCCTGCACGATTATGACGGTCGGCGGGTTGTCCTGCTGGCTCCCGTAGTGCGTAACCGAAAAGGGCATTACAAGGAACTTTTCGAGACGATGCGCCGCAAAGGTTTTCTTTATGCACGAGTAGACGGAGAAATCCGGGAATTAGAACCGGGTATGAAACTGGACCGTTATCGGAATCATGATGTCGAAATCGTAGTCGACAAGTTACGGGTTCAGGCCAAGGACGACCGGCGGCTGCGCGACAGCGTGGCAACAGCCATGACGCAGGGCGACGGTCTGATGATGGTGCTCGATGCCGATAATGGCGCGTTGCATCATTACAGCAAGCGTCTGATGTGTCCCGAAACGGGGCTGGCCTACCACGATCCTGCTCCTCATAATTTCTCGTTCAATTCGCCACAGGGGGCCTGTCCGCGTTGTAAAGGGTTAGGTGTGGTGACCCTGATTGACAAAAGTAAGATTTTTCCGGATCCGTCGCTCAGTATCCGTCAGGGAGGCATCGCCCCGTTGGGTAAAGCCAAAAATTCGATGATTTTCTGGCAGATAGAGGCATTGCTCGAGAAATATGAGGCTACACTTGATACTCCAGTAGGCGAACTCCCCGAGGAAGTACTGGACGAACTGATGAATGGTTCGGACGGAAGGGTACGCATCAAGGCTGCTCTGATTCATACCTCAAGTGATTATTATGTCCCCTATGAAGGGATTGTGAAGTATATCCAGACGGTTTGCGAACAGGATGATTCGGCTTCGGCAGCCAAGTGGGCCGAACAGTTTTCCCGTACAGCGGTCTGTCCCGAATGTGGCGGTCAACGGCTGAACCGCGAGGCACTCAGTTTCCGGATAGACGGAAAGAATATTGCAGCGTTGGTAAAAATGGACATCAGCGAGCTTTATGCCTGGACAGAAGGATTGGAGGAACGTCTGGCTGACAAGCAGCGGGCTATTGCCCATGAAATTCTGAAGGAAATCCGCAGCCGTCTGAAATTTTTGCTTGATGTCGGATTGGAATACCTTTCGCTCGACCGTGCGTCGGCTTCACTATCAGGTGGAGAGAGCCAGCGTATCCGGCTGGCGACGCAGATCGGTTCGCAACTGGTGAATGTTCTTTATATTCTGGACGAGCCCAGTATCGGACTTCATCAGCGTGACAACCGTCGTTTGGTGGCCTCGCTCAAGCAGTTGCGCGATACGGGAAACACCGTAGTCGTCGTGGAACATGATGAAGAAATGATGCTTGAAGCAGACTACATCATTGACATGGGACCGCGTGCCGGACGCAACGGCGGCGAAGTCATGTTTCAGGGCACACCGCAGAATTTGTTGAAGCAGCACACCCTTACGGCTCAGTATCTTAATGGTGAGAAAAGCATAGCCATTCCTGCGGCGCGGCGTCCCGGCAACGGCCGGAGTCTGATTCTTCGGGGGGCAACGGGCAATAATCTGAAATCGGTTGATGTATGTTTTCCGTTGGGGACGTTTATTTGCGTTACCGGGGTTTCAGGCAGTGGCAAGTCTACTTTGATCAACGACACGCTGCAACCTATCCTGTCGAAGCATTTTTACCGTTCTTTGCGCGAACCGGCTCCTTATACGGCAATCGAAGGTCTGGAATATATCGACAAGGTGGTTGATGTAGACCAGTCGCCGCTCGGGCGCACGCCACGGTCGAATCCTGCTACCTATACCGGCGTATTCAATGATATTCGCGCGCTGTTTGTCAGCTTGCCCGAGGCGAAAATACGAGGTTACAAACCGGGGCGTTTTTCATTCAATGTGAAAGGCGGGCGTTGTGAGGCGTGTGGCGGTAACGGTTACAAAACCATTGAAATGAATTTTCTGCCCGATGTATATGTGCCTTGTGAGGTCTGCCGGGGCAAGCGTTATAATCGTGAGACTCTGGAAGTACGTTTCAAGGGTAAGTCCATTGCCGACGTACTCGACATGACGGTGAATGCCGCAGTGGAGTTTTTTGAGAACCAGCCGGCTATTCTGAACAAGATCAAGACCCTGCAGGACGTCGGATTGGGATATATCAAGTTAGGTCAGTCGTCCACGACGCTTTCCGGAGGAGAGAGCCAGCGAGTGAAACTGGCCACGGAATTATCCAAGAAGGACACAGGCAAGACACTTTACATACTCGACGAACCGACCACCGGTTTGCATTTCGAGGATATTCGTGTATTACTTGAGGTACTGAATCGTTTGGTAGAGAAGGGTAATACGGTGCTGGTCATTGAACATAATCTGGATGTGATCAAGTCGGCCGATTATCTGATTGATATGGGACCCGAGGGCGGACGTGGCGGAGGCGAAGTTCTTTCCTGTGGTACGCCCGAAGAAGTGGCCCATTCGGACAAAGGCTATACTCCTCAGTTCCTGCGTGAAGTGCTTTTTGGAGAATCCCGACGTCAGCCGTTGTCCGACATAGCCGGAGCGGATGTATCGTCCGTGAATCAATCGGCAAAAGAATGAATGGCCGGATATTGTGCCAGAATTGAAAATAAAAAAACATAAAATACGACAAACATGGCAAAAGAAAAAATCAACAAGACGAATGTGGCTCGATTGCTCGACAAGGCCGGTGTTTCCTATGAACTGATCCCGTATACGGTGAATGAGTCTGATTTGAGCGCCACCCATGTGGCGGCAGAGTTAGGAGAAGATGTGGAGCAGGTTTTTAAGACAATTGTGCTGCATGGGGATAAAAGCGGTTATTTTGTTTGTGTCGTACCCGGCGACCGGGAAATCGATCTGAAACGTGCAGCCAAGGTCAGTGGCAATAAAAAATGCGAATTGCTTCCCTTGAAGGAACTTTTGCCTGTCACGGGATACATCCGTGGAGGTTGTTCTCCGATAGGCATGAAAAAGCATTTCCCCACGTATATTCATCAATCGGCAGCAGATTGCCCGTATATTTATGTCAGTGCCGGAGTGCGCGGACTGCAAATCAAGTTGTCGCCTGCCGATCTGTTGCGGGAGGCCCGGGCAGAATATGCGGAACTGATCGATCCGGCCGATACTTCCGATGCCGGTCTCTGAGAAAGGGAAGCCGATGCCGGATTGCAGAAATACTCAGAACCGTTGTAATTGATTGTCGGAAAAACAGAAACCCTTCCCTGAAAGAATTTCACTTCCTTTTATGATTTTGCGGCCTGTCCGTCTGTTTCGCTTCTGATCAGGCAGAGAGTTCCGTTTTCGTAGACGATCAGGTATTTCTTATCGCGTTCTGTGTCGAACGTGATGTTTCTATTTTTATAATGTACGGAGCAGCGTCCGCCCGAACGGGCATGGATCACCGCTCGGGTCAGGTTGTTGTCTTTCCAGTACAAGTCGACGACAAAGTTACCCCGGGCACACGCCCCCGTGAGCTTGCCTTCGTGCCATACGTCCGGCAGAGCCGGCAACAGATGGATGAATCCCATCTGGCTTTGCAACAGCATTTCCGTGACACCTGCCGTGCCGCCAAAATTTCCATCGATCTGAAATGGGGGATGGCTGTCCCAAAGATTGTTATTCGTGCTATTCTTGAGTAGGTTGCCGAAGAGAGTGTACGAGCGGTTTCCGTCGTGCAGGCGGGCCCATTGGTTCAGTTTCCAGCCCATGCTCCAGCCGGTGGCTCCGTCGCCCCGGTGATCCAATACCACTCGGGCGGCCTGTGCCAGTTCCGGAGTCGTGATCGGGGAGAGGGTATGGCCAGGGTGCAGCCCGAAGAGATGATTTACATGGCGATGCGTGTCTTTCGGGTCATCTATGTCGCGCGACCATTCCATCAGTTGTCCGTAGCGGCCAATCCGGTAGGGAGCCATATTTTGCAGGATGAGCTCCCACTGCGCCCTTT